>Ga0206816_1101_pt1 | contig 22910 bp, 19 predicted proteins | sample Alteio_BWOrgCont_88_FD_152866 | JGI IMG/M metagenome (GOLD analysis project Ga0206816, IMG submission 152866) | Enriched cells from forest soil in Barre Woods Harvard Forest LTER site, Petersham, Massachusetts, United States -... | ecosystem: Environmental > Terrestrial > Soil > Temperate forest >... | reverse complement strand
CAGGCTTGAAGTGCGCGTCAGGGAATTGGGTTTCCAACGACTGTTCAACGTTTTTCGCGGAACCGGCGCCGGACGTCACACGCAGCGTCTGGGCACCACCGCTGGCGTCCGTTTGATATTGGATTTGCGCGTCTTTTTCGCCAATAGCCGTCAGGGCAGAGCGGACTTTGTCTTCGTCCACTTTCTGCGAGTAGCTGAAGGTCGTACTATCGCCGCCCAGGAAATCCACGCCGAAAAGTTTATTGCCGCGTTCCACGCCGCCGTAGATGACTGAGCCGATGGCAAAAACGCACGTGGCCAGGCACACCGGCGTGACTACCTGCATGAAATTGACCTTGGCGCTCTTGATGACGTGCATCATGCCGAGGGATTTCAGCCAGTTGTGGTCCAGCATGAAATTGAAGATCAGGCGCGTTAGGAACAACGCAGTGAACAAGCTGGCCAAAATACCCCAGGTCAGCGTGACGCCGAAGCCCCTGATTTCGCCCGTGCCGAATTTAATCAAAATGAGTGACGAAATGAGCGTGGTCACGTGCGTGTCAAAAATCGTGGCAAAGGCGCGCGAATAGCCGGCAGAAATCGCGCCGCGTAAAGACTTGCCCTTGTCCAATTCCTCACGTATGCGTTCGTAAATCAGCACGTTGGCGTCCACCGCCATACCGATGGTGAGGACGATACCGGCGATACCGGGCAGCGTCAGCGTGGCCCCGATACTGCACATGATGCCCATCAGAACGATGACGTTTACTACCAGCGCCACGTTTGCCGTCAAACCGGCTACGCGGTAATACAGCAGCATGAAGAGGGAGACGAAAATAACGGCGGCGATACAGGCGTAGATACCGCTGCGGATGGAATCCCGGCCGAGCGTTGCGCCAACGTCGTAGGAAGAATCAATATGCAAGGGCGCGCGGAGGGGGTTTTCGAGGACGCTGGCCAGGCCTTGCGCTTCCTGGTCGGTAAAATGGCCGGTAATCTGGCATTCGCCGTTCACAATCGGCTCGTTGATCTGCGGGGCCGAATAGAGTTCGCCGTCCAAAATGATGGCCATGAGATGTTTCCGGTTCGTTTGCGGGTCAGGGCCGTATTCAGTCGTCACATGGGCAAACCGGGTGGCGCCGTCGTCGGTCAACTGGAAATCAATTTGCGGCTCTCCGAAGGAACCGGGGATTACCCGGGCGCTTTTAATAAAATCGCCGGCCAGGCCATCTTCGGCTTTTTTCTTCACGACGAAGCGTTCGGGAACCGTCTGTCCCGGCTCCATTTCCAGAGACTGCAACACTTCGTAGCCGGGCGGAATGGGCTCGTGGTTTTGGAGGATCGTTTCACTGTCGTCATTCACTATCCGGAATTCGAGGTAAGCGGACTTCTGGATATTGGCCCGGGCTTCGTCCTTGACGGATTCGGCCAGCCCCGGCAACTGGATGAGGATGTGATTTTCTCCTTCGGGCTGGATGACCGGTTCGGCTACGCCCAAGGCGTCAACGCGCTTGCGCAACACTTCGACGGCCTGGTCCAACGCGCCGCTGACATCCGCCGCATGGTTTATCCCATTCGTAGAGCCTTCGGCCGTGGCCAGATAATTCGTATCCATCTCAACCAGGAACGACGTACCGCCCTGCAAATCCAGGCCCAGCTTGATTTTCCCGGACGCCTGCCGTTGCAGTTGGTTCAAAATGGCAATGGTAGGATGCGGTTCGGCCTTTGCATCAATACCGGGAAAATACATTTGGATGTCATTGGTGCTGATGGCCTCGCGCAGGATGGCAAATTCGCTGTTGGTTTCGGTCTTTTGCAGGGCTTCGGCCCGCTGCAAAATGTTGGTGAACGTTGGGTCCGGTCCTTCCGCACGTGTGGCGAATTGCTGGATAAGGTCCTGCGAGGTGGGCGGATACATCTGGTACAACGACCAGAGGACAACCAGGATAAAGACGTATGACCAGCGGGGGCTAATATTCATGAGTTGGAGGGAGCGGCGTCACCGCTTTCGAGGATTTCCGTGACGGATGATTTGGTGACTTCCATTTTGGCATCGGCAGAGCGCAAAGAAACCGTCTTGTCTTTGACCGTGATGACCACGCCAATGATGCCACTGGACGTGACGACTTTATCGCCGGACTTCAGGGCTGACAGCAATTTGGCCTGCTGTTTGGCGCGCTGTTGTTGCGGGCGAAACAGCATGAAGTACATCATCAAACCGACGAGCACAAAGAGGATGATCGGGCTTCCGAAAAACGACGGCGGCTGGCCCTGCGCCCCGGCCGCGCCTTGCGCTGCCGGCTGGGCTGTTGACGCGGCCTGGGTGGTGGTGGCCGGCGCGGAGGTGTCCGCTAAAATTGCGTTCCAATGCATAATGAAAATGGCCGGACAGTTTAGGGCATGGAGGGGGATAGGCAAGCCTTATTGGCGCTTAAAAAGAGAGGATTTCTTGGAATCGCCCGAAATCACGACGTTTTGCCTGATTTGGCCAGCATCGTCTTTACCGCGTCAAAGACGGTCTGGACTTCCAGTTCTTTCATGCAGCGGATGTCATTGGGACAACCCGTCTGCCAATGGCCACGCGGGGTTTTATGGTGGCAGAAGATGCAGGGTAGTTGAGTGAACAGCCCAGTGCCCGGCGAGCCCGGCGGCAGCCGGAATTGCGGCGCGTTGGCCCCAAACAAACCAACGACCGGCACCCCGACCGCCCCAGCCACATGGACGGGCCCGGAATCAATGGAAATGACCAAATGACAACCGGCAATCAAGGCGACCAGTTCATCGGATTTCAGCCGGTTGGCCAGGAAGCGGACGCCCCGCAATTGTTCATATTCATCTTCCTTGCCCTTCGTCAGCCCAAATTGCAAAACGACGGCGTCAAAGTCCGCATGGATTTTATCCAGGAGTCCCTGCCATTTCGCGGCACTCCATTCCTTCACCGACCATGAGCGTCCGCAGTTGATGGCAATCATCAGGCGCCCTTTGGCCAGGTCATCCGTTAGGCCATAGGCTCCTTGAGTTTCCTTGATTAGTTCGGGCGAAGGAAACAGGCGCGGCTGGCGTTCCGGTTCGGGAATAGTCGCGTTGCAGGAAACGGCGAAGTCGTCAATCAAATGGATGGGCGCGCCGTTTTGAGGAGAAAGTTCGTCCGTGGTTTTGGGGTTGTAGATGGCTTCCACAACGCCGGGAAATTGATAACCCGGCGGCAACGAAAACGGCCAAACCCACGATCTCGCTCCATAGACTGCATCGGCGGTGCGGGAAAGCAGCACCATTTTTTTGTAATCTCTATGCGTGACAAAAACGAGCAGTGCCCGGGGATGGCGTTTTCGCAGTTCAGCGCAAAGGGGCAGGGTACAGACGATGTCGCCGAGCGCGCCGGGACGGCAAAGGATGATAATTTTTTTGCCGTGGCGCATCCGTTGAAAGACCAGCCACAACCGGAAAGCAACGGCATCCCAAAGGCGGTTCTTGAAGGTCCGGAGTTTCTTCCACGATGATTTGGCGGACGATTGTGCCGGTCCGGGCAACGAAGACAGAAGCGTTTGAGGCAGGGAGGCCACAATAATTATGCGCGCGTCATGACGCGTCGCGCGCGTTCGGTTTTGATGAATTCGAGGGCCACGTCGTTGTCCTCGCGGTGGAACAGCGTCAAATCAAAATAATAAATCGCGCCATGCCGTCCGTCCGCATAATCGAGCAGGTCCCCGACGAGCGTATCGTTTGAAAGCTCGGCGGCGGTGAAGAACCGGCCATAACAATCGTGAAAGACCACCTGCGAATAGCCTAAATCGCGAAGCATGGCCAGCGTGGCAGTTCCCTTCTCGCCGATGGCTTCCATGTTATCGCGATTATATTCAAACATCAGCGCCGGGCGCGATTGTGCGAGAAATTTTGCCCCGCCGCGAATAATGGAACAATCAAAACCCTCCGTGTCGATTTTCAATAATTTGCAACCGGCGGTGACTTTTTCTTTGGCGAGAAAATCATCCAAGGTAGTGATGCTGATAGTCTGCGCGCCATCGCTTTGGCCTGGTTTGATCGTCGTGTTCCAACCCGCTTTTTCAAACGTGGCGGCCATGGTGCCGGTCTTTTCGCCTAAAAATAATTTATATGCCGTGACGTTTTGAAACTGCCGGATGTTTTCCTTCAGCAATCCAAACGTATAGTCGTCCCCTTCGATGCATGCCAGCGGGATGTCCGCCGCAGTTTTGATGATGCAGGCGGTGTCGCCGACATTGGCGCCAATGTCGATAGCTGAAAGATTCGGAAACTTTTTTTTCAAAAGTGCAGCCAGCGCGGCCAGCTCGCCCATGTAGCCGGGATTGTCCCGATATTCAGTGGAGACCTGGTTGGTGCGCGGCACCTGGATGGAAAAACGCCCGACCTGCGCGGTTACAATGGCGCTGCCCCACGGATTGTTTTTTTTCACACGCTGCACAGCAAAGCCCGCGGGCCCCAGGACTTTGTTCGTGAAAAGGCGGAGGCTGTTGAACAGAGGCATATCAGAGGCGTTTGAGGTTAAAGACCGTGCGCGGCGTCATGGCCGCCCAGACCTTGTGCAATCCCCGATCAATGGACTCCTTCGAAGGAATGATTTCCACCTGCGCCGCCTCGAGGATATGGTCCACGCTCCTGCCGGGAGTCGCAATGCCCACGGCCAGCACATACGTTCCCGGGTTCAGGGCCGCGCCCGGGACGGTAATGCGCATCTCGTAATTTCCCGGTTCAAGCCGGTTGAGCGCGTGTTCCTGGTACGTGGTTGCGCCGATAAGCTCGGTTCCCATCAGGGAGAAAACCGCATAGCCTACTTCAGGTTCTTCAATCGGGCTGGCGACGGAAAATTCCAGGGCAAATTCCAAAGGCGTGCCGTATTCATAACACCAGGCAGCAACGTTTCCGTTTTGAAGGCTGCGCAGGCGCAACAGGCGCGCGGCGCCGGTACCCTCGAAACGCCGCGGCATGCGCGACAAATCAATTTCGCCTGAAACCTGCTTGGAATGTTCGGAGTACGCCTTGATGACGTCGCGGGGAATGCCCGTCATTTGCAATTCGCCCTTCACGAGGTAAAAACATTTGGAACAGAGCCGGGCGATGGCGTCCATATTGTGACTGACAAACAAAACCGTGCGGCCGCTTTGGCCGACCTGCTGCATTTTGCCGAGGCATTTTTTCTGGAACGCTGCGTCGCCCACGGCCAGCACTTCGTCCACGATCAGGATTTCCGGTTCCAGGTGCGCGGCCACGCCAAAGGCCAGGCGCATATACATGCCGCTGGAATAATGTTTCACCGGCATGTCCAAAAATTTTTCCACTTCGGCAAAGGCCACGATCTCGTCAAACTTCCGTTTGATTTCGACGCGCTTCATCCCCAGGATCGCGCCGTTCAGGAAAATATTTTCGCGCCCGGTCAATTCGGGATGAAAACCGGTGCCTACTTCGAGCAGGCTGGCGACGCGGCCTTCGAGTTCAATCTGGCCTTCGCTCGGCTCGGTGATGCGGCTGAGGAGTTTGAGCAGCGTGGATTTGCCGGCGCCATTCCGGCCGATGATGCCCACGGCCTCGCCCTGCTGGATATCAAAGGAAACATTTTTGAGCGCCCAAAATTCCTCGCGCGTGTCGGTGTTGCCCTGGCGGGATTTGAACAGCGAGGTGAATTTGTCCGCCAGCACATCGCGCAAGGCCACATAGCGGTGCCGTCCTTTGCCCGGCTGGTGCCGGAGGACATATTTTTTGCTGAGATTTTCGGCGCGGATGGCGGAGCTCATGGTTCAAATGATGTCCGCAAACCGTTTTTCCGTGCGGCGAAAATAGCGCAGGCCTAACGCCATCGTGGCGACGATGACCGCGATCGAAATGAAAGCACTGTTCAGGTCCAGCGGCGCACCATCGCCGCCACCGACAGACCAGCGGAAGCCGTTAATCACGCCGTCCATGGGGTTGAGCGGATATAAATCATAAATTGTGCGGCCCAAAACGGTGTCGCCCAATTTCTGGTGCAAGGCGTCGCGGCTATAACCCACCGGCGACACGAAAAATCCGAACTGCACCACGAAGGGAATGACATAACGGAAGTCGCGGTATTTGACATTGAGCGCTGAGAGCCACAGGCCGACCGCCAGCGCGGCTACCAGTCCCTGGATGGTGAAGAGCGGCAGCATCAGCAACCGCCACGTCGGCATGACATGGTACCATGCCATCATGGCAGCGAGGATCACCAGGGAAATGAGCAGGTCCACAAACGCGACGATGACCGCGCTCGCCGGGACAATGAGGCGCGGGAAATAAATTTTGCTCAACATATTGGCGTTGAGGACGAGACTGTTGCTGGCCTCGGCCATGGCGGTGGCAAAAAATTGCCAGGGCAGCACTCCCGCGCAGACAAAGATGGGGTAGGGAATGGGCGAGGGGAGCTTGGCCACTTTGCCAAAAAGCACGGTAAAAATGGCGATGGTCAGGATGGGGCGGATGAGCGCCCACAAAACGCCGATGACCGTCTGCTTGTAACGCACGAGGATGTCGCGCCACGAGAGGAAGTAGAACAATTCGCGGTAACGCCAAAGGTCCGCCCAATAATGGCGTTCGGCCTGGCCGGCTCTGATGATTAAACGGCTCATGCAGTCACGTCTGTATCCAGACATAATGCCAGCAGGAAATGTTCGAGGAAATTAAAAATTAAAAGGGAAATGTTGAGAAATACTACGATTCTATTCCGTCTCAATCCTCCTTCTAAAATCCTTTTTCTCCGATTGGTGCGCCTTGCCGGCCAGCATTTTATCTTTGGCGCGCTTGGAACGTTTCCGCTTTTGGCGGCGGATGCGCTCAATCTCTGCGCGTTTCACGGCGATAAATCCATTCCGCTTTTCCTCGATCTTGTCCAGTAGCAATCTCCGCGCGATATAGCGGTTCAGCCCTTGCTGGCGCGTCTCCTGGCATTTCACCTGCACACCTGTTGGCCGATGCACGAGCATCACGCAGGTGGAGGTCTTGTTGACGTTCTGTCCGCCGTGGCCGCCCGAGCGTACGAAGCTTTCCTCGATGTCCGCTTCGCTCACGCCGAGCGCTGCCATGCGCCGCGCAAGCTGGGCTTCTTTTTCGGAACTGACGGGGAACGCGCTCATTTTTCACGATACGGCTGGCCCTGCTGGTAGAGGTGAAGCGCTTTTTGGGCCTCGTCCCGGTTCTTTTCCGGCATGAGGTCGACGATTTTGCCTTCCCATTTAACGGCTTCTTTGAAATTGCCCGCTTCGGCATTGGCCGCGGCATAAGTGTCGATGAACGTCGGGTCGTTCCACTTGGTCAGGTCGCACGCTTTTTTGGCGTATTCCACGGCCTTCTGCCCGTTGCGCCATTTTGCGTCCGAAGTCACGGCAAGCAGCCAGGCCAGATTATTATAGGACGAGGCGAATCCCGGATCCAAAGCGATGGCGGTTTTATAGTCCTGGATGGCGGCGCCGTAATTCCCCAACTCGCAATAATAAAATCCCCGGCTGTCGTATAACGGGGCGTCGCCCGGGTTCAAGGTAATGGCCTTGCTGCAATCCACCTCGGCATTCGAATAATTTTCTTCCTCGGCATACAGCATGGCCCTTCCCAAATAAGCCGTGGGATCGTTCGGCGTGAGGCCGATGACCTTGTCATAGTCGGCGATGGCCATGTCGTAACGTTTTTCTCCGTCGTAAGCCGCGCCCCTTTCCTTATAGGCGCCGGGCAGGTCCTGGTTCACGAGCAGCGCCAGGTTGCAATCCATGATCGCCGAGCCGTAGTCGCCTTCCATGTTGAAAACGTTGGCCCTTCCAAGATACCCCAGCTCGCTGGTCGGATTTAACTGCAGCATCAGGTTATAATCGCCAATGGCGCCGTCGTAATTCGTCAGGTGCGTATGGACCGATGCGCGCAGCAGGAGGAGCTCGGTATTGGTCTGGAGCAACAGCGCCCGGTCCAAATCACCGATGGAATGCTGGTACTGGTGGTTGTCCGCATAAGACCAGCCGCGGAAATAGTACGCTTTCCAGTCATTGCTGTTGAGCAGCAGCGCGTGGCTCAAGTCCGCGATGGCCTGGTCGAAATTCTTTTCTCCCATGTAGGACAACCCGCGGAAATAGTATGCGCCTACGTAATTGGTATTGGCCTTCAGCGCGTCGTCAAAATATCCGATGGCGAGTTTATAACTGTGCTGCTGGAAGGCGGACATTCCCATCGCCGCCAGGTCCTGCGAATTATCGGCCCGGCAGGCCGTGGAAAACCACAGCACGGCGGCGAACACGGAAAACCAGGTTTTCACGCGCTTGCCTCCCCACGGACAGGTTTCGATTTCATTTAACTATTAAAACACATTTTCCTGCCTTCGTGAAATCCATTTTCCTTTCAATTTTCCTGCTTTATTTTTAAATGAGTAACGCTTGAGCCCGTCCGAATACATCCTGCTGGCCATGACGTCGCTGTTTGTGATCGTGGATCCACTGGCGACTGCGCCGGCGTTCCTGGCGATGACGCCGACTGACACGCCGGAACAGCGTTTGCGCACGGCGGCCCTGGCCTCTTTTACCACGGCGGTGGTGCTGCTGGCCTTTGCGTTTGCGGGAACGGAGTTGTTCAAGATCTTTGGCATCACCATGCCCGCGTTCCAGATCGCCGCGAGCATTATCTTATTGCTCATCGCGCTGGACATGTTGCGCGTGCAACGCTCGCGTGTGCAACAGACCCGCGAAGAAACGCAGGCCGGCGTGGAGAAGCCGGACATCGCCGTCACACCACTGGCCATCCCCATGCTCGCCGGGCCGGGCGCCATCTCTACAACCATCCTGCTCCAGAACGAGGCGAAGACGCTTACGGAACACATCGCACTATATGGCTGCATCATTGCCGTATCGCTGGCCACGTATTTGATTTTTCACCTGGCCGTCCGGGGTGCGCGCTGGCTCAACCCGATTGCCATGAGCATCGCTATCCGCGTAATGGGCCTGTTGCTGGCGGCGGTGGCCGTGCAGTTCATGCTCAATGCGATTAAGGAATTTCACAGCCAGTTGATGACACCGCCATTGTGAGGGAGGAATTACTCGCGGCTTTTGCGGGCAATCCAGAGATACCACGTTCCCGAAGCCGTGAAAAGGACGGCACAGCCGACGCAGAACCAGATGAGGAACGGCACGTTCATATAGGAAGAGGCCCCGATGGCTCCTCCGGCGCAGAGCGCGCCGCACAAATAATAATAATACGCGTTGGCCTGGGTGTTTTGCCGGCTCTTTTGCAGGACTAAATCCAGGGCCCGGGCTTCGCGGGCGAGCGCCGCGGCGCAATCATCCGAACACACCATGCGTTTGGAAGCGGACGGTTTTGCGCAATCGGGACACAACGCCTTTCCACACCATGTGCATACGGCGACGGCTTCGGCATTGTGCGCGGCGCATTTCATTTGGCGTGACGCAAGACTTCGTCACAGACGGTCTGCGCTGCGAACGGACGGCCCAACGCTTTGGCAGCTTTGGCCATCTCGGCAAGTTTTTTCGAACCGATGAGCTGGCCGACGCGGAACGGCAAATCTTCCACGCGATTGGCCTTGGCCGCCGCGCCGCGTTCCAGCAGAAAGTCGCTGTTGGCCGCTTCCTGCCCGGGAATGGGATTCAGGATGAACAGCGGCTTGCCCATCGCGAGCGCCTCGGACGTCGTCAACCCGCCCGGCTTGGTGATGATGAGGTCGGCGATGGCCATCAACTCGTGCATGTTGGACGAAAAACCCAGCACATGCGTGGGGTGCTTGTGGTCCTGTGTGGCCAGTTTGCTGCGCAGCTTCTCGTTGCGGCCCGCCACGACGAGCGTTTGGAACTGTCCCGGCGCGTTGTTCAACTCGCCCATGATTTCGGCGACCGGTCCCATGCCGAAGCCGCCGCCCAGGACGAGCAGCACCGGCAAATCATCGCGCAGGCCGTAATTTTTCCGGACGGCTTTCGTATCGGGCTTCGAAGAAAATTTCGCGGACACGGGGATTCCCGTCACAGCGATATTTTGCGGCGGGATGCCGCGGGCGACGAGGCGCGCCTTCGTTTCATCTGCCGCCACGCAATACAAATCCACGCACGGGTCCATCCACAGCGCGTGCGCTTCAAAGTCCGTTACCACGGTGCAAATAAATGGTTGCGGCGACTTTTCTTTTTTATGCAACAGGCCGAGGAGTTCGTTGGGCAGGAAATGCGTGCAGAGCACGGCATCCGGCTTGAATGCCTTCAAATGGGCTTCAAATTTTTTGCGGGACGGGCTGGGGATGGCGCGGGCCCATTTGTTCAATCGCTGGACGAATTTCGTGTTGTCGGTCTTATTGAAAAACATGCCCCAAAGGTCCGGCGCACGCTCGATGATTTTTACGTAGCCGTCCGAGTAAATTTTCTTGTGGAGCGGTGAAAAAAATTTGCTGAGGTCCACGCGGTCCACGGCGTCATCGGGCCGGAAGGCGCGCCAGGCTTCCTCCAGGGCGGCGGCGGCGGCGTTATGGCCCGCACCGGCTGTGACCGTGGCAATGAGGATACGCATGGCGGCAGCTTGCCGAAGAGCAAAGGAATTGAGAAGGAGAAATGATGAGGCGAACTTTTTGGTTTAATTTACCCGTCCAAATGGCCTGCTTTTGGCCAATAAGGTTTGCAACCGCCGAGGGACGCGTCCCATTACGCGGATTTGAACCCGCCAAGCCCAACCCGCCTTCGCCAAGGCTTCCGCCGTCGCCCTTCGGGCTATGGCGGACAAGTCGGCGCGGCAAGAAATAAACAATCTTTTTTTTCCCGGGAAACTGCTTAATAGGCCTTAACGGAGCTTAATAGAGCTTAACGGGGTTTAACCGGTTGCGAGGAGGGAGGATATTACCAGAGAAGAGAAAAACCGTTAGTTCGTCACTACCCCTATTTTAGAGTGCGGAAAACCAATCGCATTTTTTGGCACGTACTGCGATGGTGGGAATCAGACGCACAGAGGAAAATCTGCAAAACGCAAGATGGGGATAATTTCGCGAACACATTGCGAAATTTTTTTTATAGAAATTTCTGTTCATCGTGGAAAAGGAGAGCCACGCTGTGCTTATGACTGATTCGGCAGCAAGAAATCTTTTCCACCCATTTGAGGGATTTTGGTTAGCGACAAAGCCATCAGGAGCTATAGCTTACGCAAAAGTTATAAATGAAAAATTGTTTATTCCGTATTCGTTTGGCGAAGAGAAGTTGGCTGGTCATTACTATGATTGTCAGGTCATTGAAAAGACACTTTTTTGTCGCTTTGAACAGTTTGACTCTGCTGCGAGTGGTGTTCTATTTCTCGATCTTGTTTCAAACGAAACGCTAAAAGGGGGACGGTGGCTCAATAGCGAGATTCCTGAAATAGCTCGGCAGGACATTTCTGTTTTATCTGAATCTTTGCCGGGGATGCAGGCCGTTGTCTGGCTGCGCATGAACAAGGAAACGCCACCGTGGGCGGAGAAATATTTTGCTGAAGATTGGCCAAACAAACCAGCTATTTAAATTTATGACCGATTCCGTTTCTAATGTGGTCAGTGCCGGTTCGATTTGAAGAAAACCAAATACCAAAAAACGCCTCGGGTGACGCCATTGCTGTGCAGTAAAAAATATCAAAATTGTTAATGACAGAGAACTATTTGTGAATAACATATGAATAGGTTCCTCGCTATTCACAATCGTTTTTAAAAATTGTGAACAAAGTCGTTTTTTCTTTAAAGAGTTTATCGTCTGTGTTTACTTTTTACTTGGATGAAATCCGATTATTACGAAAAAAAAACTGCCAGAGGTATTCTGACACTTCGTCTGATCGGAGGCCATTGGGAATTGCGTCTATATACAGAACCGAATCCAGAGTTATATGGTAAAGTAATTCGTTCTGACTACGTAGATCCTGATCAGGCGGCTTTAGACGCAAGCCGAGGCGATTTCGGGATTTCAGAATTCGACGATCTTTTTCAGGGCGTTTACGTGCCTTCTGATCTCCAAAAGTGGAGAAATTTCCAGTCTCCATTCCCATATATCCAAAGAGATAATTAACCCTATTAATTTAACCGCTTGTGAGTGAAAATAGAATCCATTCAGATTTGAAAAATGGTGGCAGAAAAAAAGCTGCGAACGGAAGCAATGAATTGCATCTAGATCGTTTACCTCCGTATTCGGAAGAAGCAGAAAAGTGTGTTCTTGGCAGTGTATTACTTTCACCGAACGATTGCATGGGCGAGTGCATCGAAAAATTAAAAGAAAATGGCATTGAATCTTTTTATGACTTGCGGAACCAAGCTCTGTATGAAGTGCTACTTGAAATGTACGATCGCCGACAGGGGATTGACATAATTACAGTTCATCAAAAATTAAGTGATAAGAAATTAATAGATCAAATCGGCGGAATTCCTTATCTAAACGAATTACAAAACGCGGTCCCAAGTACAGCACATCTGCCTCACTACCTGGATATCTTACTCGAAAAATTCTTTCTGAGAAAAATGATCCGAACATGCACAAATGCTGTTTCAAAGATTTACGATTTTCAGGGAGAGGTTGATGCGTTGCTCGATGAAGTAGAAAAGGATGTTTTACAGGTTGCCGAATCGCGTGTGCGAGGCGGTATATTACCTACTAAGGAATTGGTTGGGAAAGCGATTGGGACTATCGAAACCTTTTTCAGCCGGAAAGGTGCGCTCGGCGGCATCGGCACCGGTTTCATGGACCTGGACAAGATGACCGACGGCATGCACGGCAGCGAAATGATTGTCATTGCCGCCCGACCGAGCATGGGTAAGACGTCGCTGGCCATGAACATTGCCGAGTACGTGGCCATCGAACAAAAACTGCCGGTAGCGGTGTTCAGCCTGGAAATGTCCGCGGAGTCGCTCGTCCTGCGTATGATGTGTTCGCTCGCTCGCGTGAACCTGCGCTCCATCCGTGACGGTTTCATGAACGAATCGGATTTTCCCAAACTCACAAGCGCGGCGGGAAAACTTTCAAACTCTAAACTGTTTATTGATGATTCGGCGGGTCTTTCAATTCTTCAACTCCGCGCACGAGCGCGGCGGTTGTGGCAACAGCATGATATTAAGCTTTTTGTGATTGATTATTTACAGCTTCTGCATTCTACTGGCAGCCGCTCGCAGGAAAACCGTCAGCAGGAAATCGCTGACATCTCCAGCGGCATCAAAGCATTAGCGAAGGAATTGAAGGTTCCGGTTATTGTGCTGTCACAGTTAAACCGTGAGCTTGAAAAGGACAAGAGCCGCAAGCCGCGTATGAGTGATTTGCGTGAATCGGGTTCAATTGAACAGGATGCTGACCTGGTGGGTCTGTTGTACAAGCCCAATGCCAGTGACGATGAAGATGCGCCGGAAGAAAGCGACGGGGTGCCGGTTAATTTGTTGATAGCCAAACAACGCAACGGGCCGACGGGCGATGTCAATTTAACGTTCTTAAAACCATACACGCGATTTGAAAGTGCGGCCAAAGTCAGTGACGAAGACATGCCTGAACGGTAGGGCGAAATTTTTTTTTCGCCTGTTCGTCATTGGATTCTTGCTCGCGTTCGCTTTTCCCGGCCGGTCACAGGAAGCGTCACCGGAGACGATGGGGCCGAAAATCGATAGCGTAGACATCCAATACATCGGGCCGGCTTCCGTGAGCGAGCAATTCATCCGCTCCCACATCCAACTCCAGGCTGGCAGCATCTACCTGCCCGCCGCCACGGAAAGCGACATCCATTCACTCTACTCGACGGGACAGTTTTACAACATCCGCGTGTCCGTCCAGCAGGAGGCCGACGGCGGGGTGGGTTTAAGCTACATCGTGCAGGTGAAACCGCGCCTGACGGAAATCAAAATCGTGGGCAACGTAAAAATGCGCACGTCAAAAGTCCGGAAAAAAATCACCACCAAAGCCGGCCAGCCGCTGGATGAAGAAAAACTTTTTACCGATTGCCAGGCCATCACCGACTATTACGAGAAGCAGGGTTTCCCGGGCACGACGGTAAAGTATGTCACGGACATCGACGAAGTGGCCGGGACCGGCACGGCGACATTCCAAATCACCGAGGGCCACAAGATGAAGATCGCGCATATTGATTTCGTCGGCGCGGCGGCTTTTTCCCAGTATAAATTACGCCATACCCTCAAGACCCGGCAGCGGTGGATGTTTTCGTGGCTGACCGGAAGCGATCTATACAAGGAAGACCAGTTTGAAGACGACAAGGATGCGCTGGGAGATTTTTATCGGGGCCACGGCTACCTGGACTTTGAGATCAAGGATGTGCGCTTCACGTATCCCACGCCGCACACCATGGCCATCCAATTTTTTGTGTATGAAGGCCGCCAGTACCGCGTGGGCAACGTTAGCTTTACCGGCACCACGCTCCTGCCGTTGAATGCCATCAGCCCCGCCTACAATCCCGGACCCGCGCCCAAGCCCAAATATACCCCGGCTTATTACTCCTGGATCAGGGCCAAAAAATTCAACCATGATTTTGCGATGAAGACGGGCGATGTCTTTACCCCCGACGGCCTGAATGTCACCAATATCACAGCCATCCAGGATTTTTACGGCAGCCTGGGATATATCAATGTGCGGCGCGGCGACGGCCTGAACGTGGAACAAATCCCCAACGTGGACACCGGCACGATGGATTTGGCGTTTACCGTCCAGGAAGGCCGCAAGACCTATGTGGAAAAAATCGATATCCGGGGCAACGTCCGGACCAAGGACAAAGTCCTCCGCCGCGAGTTGTCGATCGAGCCGGGCGACGTTTTCGATATGGTGCGCGTGAACCTCAGCCAGCGGCGTCTCGAAAACCTGGGTTATTTTGACAGCGTGGATATGCGGCCGGAACCGACCGAACCGCCGATTGCCGGGCGCCAGGATTTGATCGTGAACGTCCAGGAAAAGGATACTGGGCAATTTATGGTCGGCGCGGGCTACAGCTCGGTGGAAGAGTTTGTGGCCTTTGCCCAGGTCTCGCAGGACAATTTCGATTTGATGAATCCGCCTTATTTCACCGGTGGCGGCCAGTCCTTCAGCGTGCGCGTCCAGCTTGGCAACCGGGACCAGGAATACGACATAGATTTTGTCGAGCCATGGTTCTTAAACAAAAAACTGGCCCTGGGCGTTTCCCTTTATCGCGACGTTTGGGACTTCGACAGCCCGAACGATGTCTTTAATGAGACCCGCACCGGCGCGCGCGTGAGTCTCACCCGCGCCCTGTGGACCGATTACATCCGGGGCAGCATCTATTACGACCTCGAAGACGTGGGTATCTATTTGAATAACGGGTGGAATGGCAATCAATCCGGGATTGGGGGAGGACCGCCTGGCATTGGTTTTCCAGTTGGAGTTGGACAAAATGTTCCTGACCCGATCCTGCTACAGACCGGCGACCACATTTTTAATCGCTTTGGTGCCACGCTAACCTGGGATACGCGCAACAGCCTGCAGCTCCCAAACTGGGGACAGTTGACCGAACTTGACCCGGAGTTAAGCGTGGGCGGCCAGACATTTTATAAGGTCCAGCTAAAGACCGCGTGGTTCTTCCCCAGCCCTCTTGCGAAGCTTTCCCCCTCGCTTTTCTCCGGCCACGTTTTGGAGGCAGACGGGCATATTGGTATCGCGAAAGGTATTAGCGGCGGTGACGTTCCCTTCTACGACCGTTATTTCCTCGGCGGCATTTATGACTTGCGCGGTTTCGAATATCGGAATATCGCGCCGCGCGAAGTGGATGGAAACAATCCGGGAGGCAATCCTCCGAACGTCTTTTCCGAACCTGTGGGTGGTGACAGTTACTGGTATGGCACGCTCGAATACAGCCTGCCGATTTTTGAAATGCCGAACGGCACCGGCCTGCGCTTCGCGCTCTTTTATGACATCGGCTCCGTTGGCCAGGGCTCTTACACGTTCAGCGGAAATTTTGACGACGACTGGGGTGTTGGCCTGCGCCTGAACATCCCCAAGCTCGGCCCGTTGCGGCTCGACTACGGCATTCCCATCGCGCATGATCAATACAACGGGTCGGGCGGTCACTTCCAGTTTAGTGCCGGCTACCAGCATCCATTTTAAAATGAAAGACCGGCAAACAGTTAAGATGATTTTTTCGACCCTGGGTCGAATCCGGCCAGGTATGAAATTTGTTTTTGCCGGTCTGGTGTTGAACCTTTTCATGCTTGCGGCCCTGGCGCAAACGGCTTCGCCCTTTAACCTGCCTCTCTTTTTCGAAGCGAATAAGGACCAGACCCAATTTCTTTCCCACGGCAACGGTTATGAATTTCTCGTTTCCGCCACCGGCGCACAAATTACCCTCCGTAAATCCGATACGGGGCTGGCCGCAGTGCGAATGGAATTTCCCGGGGCAAACCCGCAGGCAGAGATCCGGGGCAATGGAGAGCTGACCGGCAAAATCAATTATCTTATCGGTAATGACCCCGCAAAATGGCAGACCGGCCTGCCCACATTTTCCCGCGTCCAAATCTCCGAAATTTATCCGGGAATCAACCTGGTTTTCCATGGCAACCAAAACCAGCTCGAATACGATTTTACCATCGCTCCGGGCGCAAACCCGAACATAGTCAGGATTCATTTTGATGGCGTGGACAAAATTTCCCTCACGCCGCAGGGCGGGCTGGCTTTGAAAATCGGCGCCCATGAATTCTGCCAGTCCGCGCCGGACATTTATCAAACCATCGACGGGGTGCAAAAAAGCATTGCGGGCGGTTATAAGATTTTGGATGCGCGTACGGCTGCTTTTGAGATTGGTGATTATGACCATTCGCTGCCTCTGGTGATTGACCCGGTTTTAAATTATTCGACCTTTTTTGGCGGCAACTTGAACACGGAAGCCTGGGCCGTTGCCCTGTGCACGAACAGTTCGGACGGGGCGACCAATGGGAATGGCGCCATTTACATCGCCGGCGAAACTTCTTCAAAACAATTTTCCACTTTTGGCGTTGTCCAAACCAATTTCGGCGGCGGGATATTCCTTGGGGATGCGTTTGTCGCCAAATTCACCAACCCGGCCACAAATTTGATGTATTTGACTTACCTGGGAGGCAACGGAGACGACGTCGCTGCTGGTTTGGCAGTTGATGGGGCTGGAAACGCATTTATATCGGGCGGTACGTCCTCAACAAATTTTCCGGTAAAAAACGCGCTTTATACCAACATTCCCAGCGTTTATAGCGCCAGATTTGGTTTCCAGCCTGGCAGCGCGTTCGTTTCGGAATTGGGTCCCAGTGGTACCAATTTGGTCTATTCAACATACCTTGGCGGGTCTTCCCAAAATCTGGCTGAATCCATTGCCATAGATTCGGCGGATAACGCTTATGTCGTTGGCTATACTTATTCCACCAATTTTCCAGTAACACCCGCGACTGCGCTTCAAAAGGGCTTCCTCGGGACCAACAACACGACGTTCCTCAATTATAATGCATTCGTCACTGAAATCGCATCCAATGATGCTGGCTTGGTTTACTCGACTTATCTTGGCGGTACCAATGCGGACGTGGCCGAAAGTGTCGCTGTTGACGCAAGCAACTATGTTTATGTGGCTGGCGTTACGGCCTCGTTCAATTTCCCGGTTTGGAATGAGCCTACCAATTTGCCTTTCGCCAGTCGTCTTAACGGCGCGACCAATCAATACTTTGATGGTCAGTTTGACGCCTTCGTCACCAAATTTCCCCCGCTCAGCGGGATCATTTCACGGGCGACCCTGACCAACACACCCGATTCCTATTCCACCTTCCTCGGCGGCACAAATTCCGACGGGGCTTTTGGAGTCGCCGCTGACGCCTCCGGTTGCGCCTATGTCACCGGCTGGACCTGTTCCACAAATTTCCCACTCTTATATCCCAATAATCCCAGCAACAGCCCCCCGCCCGGACTTTCTTCCTTCCTCGTTACTAACGGCTTTTCGATACCAATCGGCGTCACCAACACCTTTTTGACCAAAATCTCTGCTGATGGCTCGACCATTGATTATTCCGCCGTGTTCGGCGCCCAGGGCGATGACATTGGATATAAAGTCGCCGTGGATTCTGCGGGCAATGCCTTCGTTATCGGCTCGGAAACCTCCACGAATTTCCCGACTGTGAATTCTTTTGGCCCCTTGAGCGCCACCAATTCCAGTGGGGCCTACTACATCTATGGCATTAGCGATGTTTTTGTCACGGCCTTCAACACTAACTGCTCCGCCGTGCTTTATTCCGTTTTGCTGGGTGGAAACATCACGCCCTTTGGTTTGGGCTCCTCTTTGGGCTACGGCATCGCGCTGGACTCGGCGGATAACGCCTACATCACCGGCCAAACCTCGGCTACGAATTTTCCCACCGTCGGCGCCCCCATCTTTTCTCTTTATGGCACAAATTTCGACAATGGCGCCTTTATCAACGGCACCAATGACGCATTTTTATCGGAAATTGTTTTCGCTCCTTCGGCGCCGACCATCCTTTCCGCGCCCGTCAGCCTGACCAACGGTGTGGGCGAAACTGCCAGCTTCACCGTCACTGCCAGCGACTCTACGCCGTTGCTCTACCAGTGGCAGTTCACGAACGCGATTGGCGCAAATGCGACCATCTTCACCAACCTCTTCAACGGCGGCAACATCAGCGGCGTGGGGAGCAACGTCCTGACCATCACGAATGTCACGACCAATAACGCCGGGACCTATGACGTCGCTGTCTCGTATGGTGGGGGCGTCACCAATCTGAGCGCCACCTTGACCGTCATCCCTTCGCCCTTCATCACTTCCACGACGCTTTCCAATCAGATCGTTGGGGTAAGCTCCACGGTGACCTTTGGCCTCACGGCCTTCGGGCAGCCGCCGTTGCATTACCAATGGACGCTTAATGGGAACAACGTTACCAACAATGTCCGCATCAGCGGCGCGACGACCAACACCCTGGTCATTACCGATGCCCAAACCAACGACAGCGGGACCTACGAAATCACCGTCACCAATGCTTTTGGCATTTACACCAACTACGCCTCTCTGACCGTGGTGCCACAGCCTTTAATCATCATCCCAATCACCAATCTAACTGTCGGGCTGGGCGCTACGGTTACCTTTGCGCTTACCGCCATCGGCGCGCCGCCACTAAATTATAACTGGCAATTCAACGGCACGACCTTGACCAATGGCGGCCAATTCAGCGGCGCCACCACGAATACCTTGGTCATTACCGGGACAATCGCCAATGACAGCGGCACCTATGAAGTCACCGTCACCAACGCCTTTGGCTCGACCAATTCAACCGCCGTCCTGACGGTGTTATCGGCCCCGCAATTTGTAAATTTCACCCCCGCCAGCGGTGGTATCGCTAATGGTTTGAACCTCAATATTATCGGCGGCACGAATGCGGGACTCTATGATCTCTTCTCTACCACCAACCTTCTGATACCGGCTACCAATTGGAACGACCTTGGATTTTTAGATGTTAATAATCAGGGCGTGGCCAGCTTCGTCCTCCCGACCAACTTTTTTAATCCCTACGCCCCGCAGGAATTCTTCATCCTGATATCGACCAATATTGGAGAGACCAATTTCCCATAATCCGCTCTTATTCCTTTAATTTTCCGTTTGCCTCGGAGCCCAATTTTTATTTTCCTATACCTATGAGAAATTTTTTACGAATGCTTTTTCCGGCCGTCCTCCTGCTGGCATTCTCCGCCGTCCCCGCCCTGGCGCAAAACAAGATCGCCACCGTGGATTTGAAGAAGCTTTTTGACGGCTACTACAAAACCAAGCTGGCCACCGCCGCCGTCCAGGAACGCGCCGACGATCTGCAGAAGGATTACAGCAAATACGCCGACGATTTGAAGAAGCACGGCGACCAATACGAGCAGACCCTGGAATCCGCGGACGACCCGGCCATTTCCGACGACGAACGCGCGCGCCGCAAACAAGCCGCCGCCGACCAGCTCAAGCAGTTGCAGGATTCCCGCGCCACCATCGAACAGTTTCAGCGCCAGGCACAAATCACCATCTCTGACCAGAAACAGCGCATGCGTGACAACATCCTGACCGACATCAAAAAGGCCGTGGCCGACAAAGCCAAAGCCGCCGGTGACACCATGGTCGTTGATTCCGATGCCGAGACCGTCAATGGCACCCCCGCCATCGTCTATACCACCGGGGACAATGATTTGACCGACGCCGTGCTCAAGCAATTGAACGCCGCCGCCCCGCCCGATTTGCCGGATACCAGCGGGACGCCGGTCTTTATGTCCACGAACACGCTGCCCTACAACACGTCGCCGGAAACGACTGTTCCCATTGCGGCCCCGAATCCCCAATAGCCGGCGCGGACAACCAATTTATTTTTTATTTTCCCTTGCTTCGCGGCAAGGGGTGCGTATAATGTACGCTCTTTTGAATTAACTTATGAGACGTCCCAAAGGCATCAAAACGAAAAAATCCGTGGCCAAACGGTTCAAAATCACCGCCACGGGCAAGGTCCTGCGCTATCGCGCCGGGCGCCGCCATTTGGCCCAGACCAAGAATGCCAAGCGCCTGCGCCGCCTCGGCAAGGCCGCCGTCGTGCATCCCACGGACGAATATCGCATCATCCAGAACCTGCCTTTTAGCCACTAATTCCACCTTTAACGATTTCACACCATGCGCGTCACCAATTCTCCCGCTTCCCGCAAACGCCGCACGCGAATGATTCGCGCGGCCAAGGGCTTCCGCCTCAAACGCGGCAAACTCTATCGCTACGCTTCCGACGCCGTTGACCACGGCCGCCAATACGCCTATCGCGACCGCCGCCGCAAAAAACGCGAGTTCCGCTATCTCTGGCAGATCCGCATCAACGCCGCCGTCCGTGCCGCCGGCCTGACCTACAGCCGGTTCATGGAAGGTCTGAAGGCAGCCAAATGCACGCTCGACCGCAAGGTCCTGGCTGACATCGCCGCGCAGGATGAGGCGGGTTTCTCGCAATTGGTCACCCTGGCGAAGACCGCCCTTCAGGCCAAACCCGGAGCCACGCTGGCGAAGGCGTAAGTAATCTCAAATCTCAAAATAAGAACGGGTGGACCTTCCGGTCCACCCGTTTAGCTTTTCCGCTTAGCGGCCTATTCTTTTTCAACCGCTCCCTGTTCAGATTTGGGGGCGATGATATTGAGTATGCCGGAGACGAACAGGTATCCCCCGAAAATTCCGATGCCGTAACAGATTACGGACAGTCTTATCGGGAAACGTCTCGCGGACCTAAAAAGAAAATAGGCGAGGACGGGAACCGCCATCAAGGCAAGTCCCACGAAGATTTTCTTGATTCCGTTGCTCCTGACGATTGACGTTCTTTCCTGGAATATCTTTGTTGCCAGGTCCGTTGCCTCGGGCCGGCTGAGCCCCTGGATGGTCAAATAAGCGATCACCTGTTCCAGGGATTCGCCCCACATGATTTTGGCCCTTGCCTCTTTTTCGGCTTTGTCGAGGTCCAGCAATCCCCGGCGAAAATCGCCCGCCGGTGCCGTTGGCCGCGCGGTGGCCAGGCGGGGAGATACTGGGTTGTTTGCAGCTTCGGCCGCAGCGGGCGCCAGTTGTTGCGCGATAAATTCATTCGCGGCGACGGTTCCATCCGCGCCGCAGGCGGGGCAGGCTATCGTGGATGGCATCCGGCCATTGATGGGTTCCACCTCAAAGGCATAATTCTGCCCGCATTCGCATTCTATTTTTACGGATACCATAGATCGCTTTGGCTGATGCGCCGACCTTAAGATGCTTCCAAATTCCAGTCCAGCCTTCATTCATTAAAAGCAGGCGCCTCAGAGCATTTGAAAAAAAATTGTAGTCGTTCGGCAGCGAGGGATTTTGGCGTTTTGGCGAGGCTTGAGCGAAGGAACATGTCCGCAGCGACCTGCGACTGCTTGCCGGGCCGTAGCCTTTGGCGAAGGCCGGAGCGAAAACGAAGCCAAAACCCAAAAGAACCGCTGCCGCTTTATTGGTCCGCCACATCTCCCTTTTCCGATTTCGGGGCCACCGCCATCAATATGCCCATGATCTCCAGGTAAACGCCGTAAACCCCTGCCAGGATCGCCGCGCCCATGATCTTCAACGGCATGTAACCGATGCTCCTGAAAATAATGAAGGCGATGACCGGCACCCACATCAACCCGAAACCGTAAAAAAATTTCCGTATCCCATTGGCCCGGACTGCCGCGGCCCTTTCCTTGAATAGCGTGTTGGCGATCTCGAAAGCCTCTTCACGGCTGAACCCCTGCAGCAGCAAATATCCGGTGACCTGGTCCTGCGAATCACCCCACATCGCCTTCGCCCGCGCCTCATGCTCTGCCTGGGTGCGGTCCACCAGTCCCCGTCGCGGATCTACCCGCGCCGCTTCCGCGGAACCCGCCGGACGTGTGGACACATGGATTCTTGTAGACGATTGCGCTTGCCGCGCACGCTGCGGCGCGATGGTGGGTGGCGGCGGCAACGGAACGGAAGGTTCAGCCGGTGCCATCGGTGTCATCGGGGCGGTTTGGATCGGACCCGGATTGGCCGGCGAAATCATGCTTATGGGCGAGCCGGGCGCGATTGGAGGAAGCAGCCGGGCGATGGACTCATTGGCCGCAGTCGTGCCATCCGCGCCACAAGTGGGACAAACTATCGCCGATGGCATCCTTCCGTTGACCGGTTCCACGTCAAAGGCGTACTTCTGTCCGCAATCACACTGGATCTTTATCGGCACCATACACTTCTGAACTGCATTTCGTCCGATATGGCGACTTTAGTACTGAAAAAATTTATTGTCGAGCGTTCTTTTTTGGAAAATTTAAGGCCTTTATTAGAGATTTTAATCAATTCGCAAAGGGGCCAGTCCTGACATTTCTTCTGCAATTCTTCATTTCCATTTTTGGGGTGGTGACGTTCCTCTAAATTTCCTGCCTTTCTCCATTAATCATTTATAGGTAGTGACGAACCATCATCTTTCC
>Ga0206816_1100_pt1 | contig 23056 bp, 20 predicted proteins | sample Alteio_BWOrgCont_88_FD_152866 | JGI IMG/M metagenome (GOLD analysis project Ga0206816, IMG submission 152866) | Enriched cells from forest soil in Barre Woods Harvard Forest LTER site, Petersham, Massachusetts, United States -... | ecosystem: Environmental > Terrestrial > Soil > Temperate forest >... | reverse complement strand
ACAAATTGATGAGTAGGTACCGAAACATACCCCGATCAATAATGCGAACGAGAAGCCGCGAATAACATCGCCACCGAATATGAACAACACAATTAACACGAACAATACGGTTAAAGCGGTGATAATGGTACGACTTAGCGTGTTGTTGATGGCTGTATTGATAACTTCTTTTGGGTCGTCTGTTTTTGCGTGGTGCAGTTCAAGGAACTCGCGGATACGGTCAAACACTACCACGGTATCATTAATTGAGTAACCTATTACCGTTAATATAGCTGCTATAAACGCCTGGTCAATTTCCAGGAATTGCATAAACGGTATGCTCCTGCACAAAGAGAAGAATGACAATACCATCAACGCATCGTGCGCGGTTGCCACCATCGCGCCTAAGCTAAACTGCCATTTGCGGAAACGTACCAATATGTAAGCAGAAATTGCGAAGATGGCAAACAACACTGTCCAGACAGCTGATTGTTTAAGGCCCTCGGCTATAGTAGCCTGTACCTTTTGCCTTTTTTGGATGTCGGCCGCAGTCATGTGCGTAACCGCTTTTTGATTAAGCGCGGTTATTAACGCGTTTTCAACCTTGGTATCGGCATTTGTAGAATTTTCCTCAATTAAATAGTTGGTGGTAATGTCTATTTTGGTACCTAATGTTTTAACCTCGGTACCGTTAGGGAATGTTTTGTCGATAGCGGCATGAACGTCTGTTGTAGTAACATTTTTATCCTGGAACTTTATGATATATGAACGGCCACCCTGGAAATCGACACCATAATTAAAGCCCTGGTAAACCATTGATACAATACCTGCAAGAATGAAAGTACCCGAGAATATATAGAATTTGAAACGGTTTTTTACAAATTTGTAATTGGCATTTTTAAAGGTATGCGAGCTCCACGGATGTGAGAATTTAATATCCCATCCTTTTTCAAGCATCCACTCAAATATTAACCTCGAAATTAATAACGAACAGAACAAAGAGGTTATGATACCAATCATCAGCGTTGTGGCAAAACCCTGGATGGGCCCGCTGCCGAATACGAATAGTATCAAACCTGTTATGAACGTACTGATGTTTGAATCGAGAATAGATGACAAAGCATGTTTAAAACCATCGTTAACAGAGATACGGATAGACTTGCCTAATGCCAATTCCTCGCGTATACGCTCATATATCAGTACGTTGGCATCAACAGACATACCGAATAATAACACGATACCTGCAACGCCCGGAAGCGTTAAAACGGCGTGCATACTAACCAATACACCCATCAGGAAGAAGATGTTGATCACCAACGCAACAACCGCTACGGTGCCCGCACGGTTATAATAAGCCACCATGAACACCATTACTACTAACAAGCCCACCAGGCATGATGCCAAACCATCGCTAATAGACTGCTGCCCTAAAGTTGGCCCCACAGATTCTATACCGGCAATAAGGGCAGGGGCGGGCAGGCGGCCTGCTTTTAACACGTTAGCCAAATCCTTGGTATCATCTAATGTAAAGCTACCTGAAATAGAAGATACACCGCCAGATATTTCGCCCTCAACTACGGGAGCTGAATAAACATTATCGTCCAATACAATGGCAATATATTTTTTATTGTTCCGATCGGCAGATGCTTCTGCAGTAATGGTCCTCCATTTTTGCGCGCCTTCCGAGTTCATGTTCATGGTAACATCAGGGTTGCCCTTCGGATCCACATCATTGCGGGCATCATTAATTACCTCGCCACCAAGCACCGGGCCATTTTCTGCGCCTGCTAATTTAATAGCATACAGATCAAACACTTTGGTCTTGTCGTGCGGTTTTACACCCCAAAGGAATTTAATATTTTGCGGGATCAGCGACTTCACATCGGCGCTGTGCAAATAAGCATCAACTTTTGCGGTATCTTTCTGATTAACATAACCAACTACCGGCCCGGGGGCAAGCTGCTGTTGTTTGTTTTGATCAAGATAGAGATTGGGTTGTAATAAAGAGAATAAAGGATGTTGCTGATTAGAGGTAAGTTTGTTATTTAAAGCAGACGAATCTTTTGCGCTTTTTTGAACTTTATTTAGTAACGATAAGGCGCCTTTTGACGTTGTGTCCTTCCCATCTTTTTTAGCGACAGCTGTTGTTTTTGAGCTGTCTTTAGCGGCAGCCTTTACTTTTGCGCTAAACAGGTTATCAACAGCAGCCAAAATGGGATATGCATCGCGGTTTTCGTAAGTTTTATAAAACTCCAGTTTGGCCGAACCTTGCAATAGTTTCTTTACACGCTCCTGGTCCGCTACGCCGGGAAGGTCGATCAGGATGCGGTTGGTAGCCGGTTGTAATTGAATATTAGGTTGCGTTACGCCAAATTTATCGATACGTTTAGTTAATACTGTGGCTTCCTGCTTGAATGCAGCTGCGGCTTCGTCTTTTAAATAAGTTTCAACTTCGGCATCGGTAGCGTTAAATTTTAAACGGGTTTGGTTATCCTTTGTAGAAAAAATAGCAGCCAGTTTGCCGTTAGGATTAAGTTTTTTATACTCCTTAACAAATAAGGTGATATAATCTGTTTGATCAAGACTTTTGCTTGCGTTTGCCAAAGCCTCTTTAAAAACCGGGTCGGCATTATTGCCGGATAAAGTTTTTACCAGGTCAACCAGTGATATTTGCATGGTAACGTTCATACCGCCTTTAAGGTCCAGACCCAGGGCAAGCTCGTTATTAACACAATATTGATAAGTATGGCCAAATAGCGGATATACCGGAAGATCGGCAACAGAATCGAGATACCGCGTTACTTTAGCTGTATCGCCTTTGGCATACGCTTCGGCTTTGTTCTGTACATTATGCGCCACCCAGGTGAACGAAAGCTGGTAGATACATGCGACAGCTAATATAATAGCAAAAAATTTAATAACCCCTTTACCTTGCATCGTGAATAAGAATATGTAATTAATTAGTTTATAAGCATTTTAAACAAGACGGCAAATCTAATAAAATTTTGGAACGCTGAAATTTTAAATTGAAGAAAATTGGAGATTAGTGATTAGTGGTTGATGTTTGGTGGCCTGTATTAATGATTAGTAACTGGAGATTAGTGAGTTGCGGGTTTATATAACGCGGGCTGAGTATAGGTTGTTAATATTTTATGCAAAATTTATTTGATATATACAAGCGTAAAACTACGGTAAAAAATACCGTAGTTTCCCACAGGGGTATTAACTTTTTTTGTTATACTTTAGTGGCGTGTTAACCTAAACCTTATCACAATTAGTAAATAAATTTCCCCCTCCTTAATTTTATTGCATCTTTTAAGATAATGCTTTAAACATTTGTCATGACTGATACGTATAAGCTATAAACAACTCTATTTAAGAGAGTTTTCTTTTGTAGAAAGTTTCACTATTTTACAGGTAAATTATTTGTTTAATATTTTTCTTCAAGAAAAATATTAACTTTAGAAAAATTATGTGTAAATCTTTTCGCGATTTATTCCTGACGACTTGTGTTGCCTTTTTTCTCGGGAGTATTGCTTACGGGCAGTCTATTTCGCGCAGCTCTGTTGATTCGCAGGGTGAAACTTATAAAACGCCCCAACTTACCCTTACTTATGTAGTTGGCGAAGTAGTTGGCGATGTGTTGGCAAACGGAACCAACAATAAATATTTAACTACCGGTTTTATCCAGCCCGATGTAGAAATATCGCAGGTGTTGGCAGGCGTAGCCAAATCATTGGCCGTATACCCAAACCCTACTAACGGCGGCACAGTAAACCTGGCATTTAACCATGTGCCCGATGGCGTATATAATATTAATATATATGATGCCGGCGGAAAAATACTGCAATCGCAACAGGTAAATTATTCCAGCTCGAGTTTTTATTTCCTGCCGCTGGATGTTTCTCATTTTGCAGGTGGCACCTATTTTATACAGGTAGTAAACCCGTTAAAATTTAGCGGGGAAGTTAAGTTGATTAAGTATTAGAGATTAAAGAGACATTATGTTAAGTTGTAAAGAATAAAATATAGACAGACTATTACATCTATAAACAGACTATTACACCCGAATACCGCATCTACCAATAAAAGCAATACCTAATGACCATTAAGGTGATGATCATTAGCAGAAACATTGATCATCATTTACATGAAGAAACGATTACTTCTCCTTATTTTCTTTTTATTTATCATCTCTGGCGTTGTAATGGCGCAAAGCCAGGCCTTTAAATACCAGGCTATAGCCCGTGGCTCGAATGGTGCATTGCTCGTTAACACCCAGTTGGGTGTCCGTCTGTCTATTTTAACAGGATCTGCAACCGGCGCAATTGAATACCAGGAAACCGACAATGTAACTACTGATGCTTATGGCTTGTTTTCTATATCGGTAGGCACCGGTACGCCAACTATTGGTACTTATGCGGGTATAAACTGGGGCGCTAATCAAAAATACTTACAAACAGAAATTAACCTGGGTTCGGGTTACCTCTTAATGGGGGCATCGCAATTATTAAGTGTGCCCTACGCCATATATTCATTTAATACTGGTAACCCCGGCGTTAAAGGTGCAACGGGAACTACAGGTGCAACCGGCGCAACGGGCACAAATGGAACCAATGGCACTACAGGTGCAACCGGAGTACAAGGAATTACCGGTCCGCAAGGCGCTACAGGCATTGCGGGAGCACAAGGTATACAAGGCGTTACCGGTGCAACAGGCGCAAACGGGACCAATGGCGCTACCGGTGCACAAGGTATACAGGGTATTGCCGGTGCAACAGGAACAAACGGAACTAATGGTGTTACAGGCGCTACCGGCGCACAGGGTATCCAGGGAATTACTGGTCCACAAGGTGTTACGGGCGTTACCGGGGCACAAGGTACAAGCGGTGCAACAGGTACTAACGGAACTACTGGCGCTACCGGCGCAAACGGAACTAATGGTATAACAGGCGCTACCGGGGCACAGGGTATCCAGGGAATTACTGGTCCACAAGGTGTTACGGGCGTTACCGGGGCACAAGGTACAAGCGGTGCAACAGGTACTAACGGAACTACTGGCGCTACCGGCGCACAAGGTATTCAAGGCATCCAGGGAATTGCCGGTCCGCAAGGTGCTACGGGTACTAACGGAACTAATGGCGCTACTGGTGCACAGGGTATACAAGGTATAACCGGCACAGCGGGTACAAACGGAACTAATGGCGCTACAGGTGCAACAGGCGCACAAGGTATTCAAGGCATCACTGGTCCGCAAGGAGTTACCGGTGTTACCGGGGCACAAGGTACAAACGGCGCGGCAGGTACAAACGGTGCTACCGGCGCGACAGGAGCACAGGGTATTCAAGGCATCGCTGGTCCGCAAGGTGCTACGGGTGTAACCGGCGTACAGGGTATTACCGGAAATACCGGCGTGACGGCAGCACAGGGTATTCAAGGCATCACTGGTCCGCAAGGCGCTACCGGTGTTACCGGGGCACAAGGTATAACCGGCGCGGCAGGTACAAACGGAACTAACGGCGCTGCCGGCGCGACAGGAGCACAAGGATTTACTGGTCCGCAAGGCACTACCGGTGTAACAGGCGCACAGGGTATTACCGGGGCACAAGGTGTGACAGGCACACAGGGTATAACCGGAAACACCGGCGTAACGGGTGCACAGGGTATTACCGGAAATACCGGTGCAACGGGTGCACAAGGTATAACCGGAAATGCCGGCGTAACAGGCGCACAGGGTATAACCGGAAATACGGGCGTAACGGGTGCACAAGGTATAACCGGAAACACCGGCGTAACAGGCGCACAAGGTATAACCGGAAACACCGGCGTAACGGGTGCACAAGGTATAACCGGAAATACCGGTGTAACGGGTGCACAAGGTATAACCGGAAATACCGGCGTAACGGGTGCACAAGGTATAACCGGAAATACCGGCGTAACGGGTGCACAAGGTATAACCGGAAACACCGGCGTAACAGGTGCACAAGGTATAACCGGAAACACCGGCGTAACAGGTGCACAAGGTATAACCGGAGATACCGGCGTAACGGGAGCACAAGGCATAACAGGAAATACGGGCGTTACCGGTGTAACCGGTAGTACAGGTCCTACTGGTACTACCGGAAATACAGGTGTCACAGGTGTAACGGGGAGTACTGGCGTTACCGGCGCAGGCTTTGCAAACGGTACGGCAGCAGGGCAGATTTATTTAACCGGGAGTACGCCGTTTGCGCCGCAAAGCCCACAAACGGTAACAGGGGATGTTACAATATCTTCTGCTGCTGTAACAAGCATTGCCAATAACGCCACTGCCGGCAACCATATTGCATCGGCTTTATCCTCGGCCACTGCTGGTGCTACCGCCGGGACGGTTACCGGGAGCGGCGCGGTGGTTTTATCTACCTCGCCAACTTTGGTTTCGCCTGCTTTAGGCACGCCGAGTTCATTGGTGGGTACAAATATTACGGGTACAGCATCAAACTTTACTGCCGGTGCCGTTGCAAACAACAACACGGGAGCTAACTCCATTACGGCTGCCATAGTCAATTCTGCAAACGCGAATATTACCGGTAGCGGCAGCGTGGTTTTGGCTACTTCGCCGACGTTGGTAACGCCCAGATTAGGTACCATATCCTCCGGAGATGGCGGAGCATTAACCAATATAACGGCAGCCAATATAACGGGCACTACTTTAGCAAGCGGCGTTACGGCTTCTTCATTAACAAGTTTTGGCAATTCGCCAACTTTGGTAACACCAAGTTTAGGCACAATAAACTCTGGAAATGGTGCGGCTTTAACAGGTTTGCAAAACATTGCAAATAACTCAACAGCTGGTAATTCCATTGTAACCGCGCTGGGCTCGGCAACTACGGGTACCATACCTACGGCAAGGCTGGGTTCAAACAGTACCGGTGGCGCTACTGCATTTTTAAATGCCACAGGCGCGTTTAGTGTGCCAACAACATTTAGTTTTCTAACCAAAACAAGCAGTTATGCGATTCTAACAGCCGATGTAGCCAGCAACCTGATCATTGTAAATACAGGCGCCGGTAGCGTAGCCTTTACCCTGCCGGCTGCAAGCGCTGCCGGTGCAGGAAAAGTGATCTATGCGTCAGCAACGGTAGCCGGAAATTTAACAATAACCGGCAATGGTTCAGATTCGCTGGTCGGGGTATTAACACCGTCGACCACGGGGAGTATAATTGGCCGTAGCGGTATAATATTAATAAGCGATGGAAGTAGTACTTGGTATGTGCTTTCGAACCAGTAACACACGTATCGGAGTTTGACCTTTTTTCTCTCATAAAACGCTTACAGGGAGCCATCCGGAGACATTATTTAACCTATCCCTGTTTTTAGTCCAAAGGACGTCTATGAAGAGATAAAGTGTAGAACATAAGCCTGCGCTTTAGCTCGCGGCGATTACTCACCTCCATAGGAGTCCTTTGGACCCGCCTACGCTTCGCCCGACCATCCTCTATTCGCTTCGCGCAAAGAGGGTTAGCCTATCCCTTTGTTTTACCAAATCATCCTAAAGTTAATTTAATCGGGAATTTTTGCCTGTGGATTAAAAAGTGGGAAATTTTTCCCCACTATAAGGAAAAGGCACCCCACTTGCCGCACGGTTTTTACTCCTGCTTATTGGAAATCTGGTTGGATTGCTTTTTGATTAAAGAAAAGTGACTATGAAGCCAATATATTTAATTCTCTTATCAGTGCTATTAACCGGTTGTTTAAAAGAAACAATCAGGCCGGTATTAGCAAACGATGCCGTTAGTACCGTAAAAAAAGATAGCGTTACTACTGCCAAAGCCGACACAGCCAATACTTATGATTGGTATAACGGCACAACCGGCACGGCGCTTATAAAGGTTACCTGCAGCAACTGCACAGCAATAGCAACTATAGGCGGCGTTAGTACACCGTTTTTATTTAACGCGCAGGGTGTAGGAGAGCTTAAATACACGCCAACCACAGGACTATCAGTTTATATAGCGGTTTGCCCCGCCGTTGTTGAAGCAATTAAAGCTGATATTTTTGATAAAACAAATACTTCGTTATATTCTTATTCGGGCGTAAGCGGAAACTGGAATTATACGTACGTGGTTAAATAACCATCCCAAAGCCCTCGCTATCGGGACTCCCCCGCGCCGCCGCTAAAGCTATTGCGTACGAAGTAGGGAGACTTTTTATTTTTCTTTAATTAAATGTTTATTCTTCCCAAAGAACCTGTGCTGACATGGGGTTTATTCCGTTAATTTTTTAGCTTTGATTAACCTTTAATATTTAGTTATGTCAAATCTATTGTATGTTATCGCCGTTATCTTAATTGTTTTTTGGGCCATTGGCTTGTTTTTCCATATTGTTGGCAGCCTTATTCACCTGGTGCTGGTTATTGCGGTGATCGCTATAATACTTGGGGTGATTAAGCGGGCGTGAAACTCATGGACATCACTGGCGGACTAATGCCGGAGATGATATTTCAGTTAAGTTGCGTACCGATGGCACGCTAATTTCTTTCTTGATTTTTCTACAAAGGTTTTGCTCCGATGGAGCAATTTTTAACTCTTTATTTTTGACTTATGACTTTTTGAAGAGTGATGAATGAGTAGGGCAACGAATTTTTTGCATCGGGCTCGTGATCTTCGCGGGCAGTTTCGTGCCATTGGTTTTGATCAATCTCGGGGAAGAAGCTGTCGCCATCAAATTCTTTGTGCACTATGGTTAAATAGATGCGATCTGTGAGGTGCATGGATTGTTTGTATATCTCGGCACCGCCAACTATAAATACTTCTTCCTCGGCGCTGCTAAGAGCCAGTGCGGCTTCAATGGAGTTGACCACCTCGCAACCTTCAATTGTTATATTTTGGCGGGTGATAATGATATTGCGGCGGTTGGGCAATGGTTTGCCAACCGATTCGTACGTTTTACGACCCATAATAACAGTGTGCCCGGTGGTGATCTCTTTAAAATGTTTGAGATCGTTGGGTAAGTACCACAATAATTTATTGTCTTTGCCGATGACGTGATTTTGGGATATGGCGACTACGATTGATACGATCATTTCATTATTGATTATTTTAAAAAACTTATCATTGCGAGCGATAGCGTGGCAACCTCGTTGTGCGGTTAGTAAAACGACGAGGTTGCTTCGTTGCCCGCTCGCCCAACCCCCGCGCTGCGCCTCGCAATGACAAAGCGGGTTAATTATTTATTGCACTTATTGGGCAAGCCGTTTTAAAAACTCGGCATCTTCTTTAAGAATTTTTTGGATATTTTCGTTTTGCAATATTGATCTGCCGGACCTAACAGCTAACTGATTTATGTAATTAAGCAACTCTGGCAATAGGTTGTCGGGCAAATTGTCTATTGCTTTATGTATCTGCGATCTCAATTCTAAAGTTGTCATATACAAAAATACAAATTAAACTGCCACCTCGCCTTTTATATGCGGCCATGGATCATAATTCTCTAAGGTAAAATCCTCGAACTTAAACTGGAAAATATCTTTTACATCGGGGTTTATTTTCATGGTTGGCAGTGGGCGCGGGTCGCGGGTTAGTTGCAGCCGGGTTTGATCGAGGTGGTTGTTGTAGAGGTGTGCGTCGCCTAATGTATGTACAAAATCGCCGCATTGCAGGCCGCAAACGTGGGCTATCATCATGGTTAGCAGCGCGTAAGACGCGATATTGAACGGTACGCCTAAAAATATATCGGCGCTGCGCTGATATAGCTGGCAGGATAGCTTGCCATCGGCCACGTAAAACTGGAACATATTGTGGCATGGCGGCAGCGCCATTTTATTTACATCGGCCACGTTCCATGCCGATACGATGATGCGGCGCGAATCTGGGTTGTTTTTAATTTGGTTAATGACCTGTGTTATTTGGTCGATATGCCCGCCGTCAGGCGTTGGCCATGAGCGCCATTGGTAGCCGTAAACCGGGCCGAGGTTGCCATCTGCATCGGCCCACTCGTCCCAAATACGCACGCCGTTCTCTTTTAAATATTTGATGTTTGTATCGCCGCTCAGGAACCATATCAACTCATGGATGATCGACTTCAAATGCAGTTTCTTGGTTGTCACCAACGGGAAACCATCCTGCAAATTAAAACGCATTTGGTAGCCAAAAACGCTGATTGTGCCGGTGCCGGTGCGGTCGTGCTTTTGCGTGCCGGTTTCCATAACGTGGCGCATGAGGTGGAGATACTGCTTCATTTTTAATGAGTGATTGAGTGATTGATGGAATTAGTGAATGAAGAATGTCCTAAAACCTACATCCAACAAAGCTAAATAATTTTTTATATTTGTATATGGAAACATTGATTGCAAATCCCGCAAATAAAGAGCAATTAAATGCTATTAAAGCGTTTATGAAAGCTTTGAAAGTTGATTTTAGAATTGAAAAAAGCCCCTATAATGCTGAATTTGTTGCTAAAATAGAGCAGAGCAGAAAAGAGATAGACGAGGGGAAAGGTGTACGGATTAAAGTGGAGGATCTGTGGAAATAGAATTTTCACTAAGGGCACTAAACGATCTTGAAAAATGGAGAAAGTCCGGAAATAAGAAAATTCAACAAAAAATTACCGAATTAACCAATTCGATATTAGCAACCCCATTTGCTGGCATTGGTAAACCCGAACCATTAAAACATGATATGACAGGCTTGTGGTCAAGGCGAATAACCTGGGAGGATAGGTATGTCTATGAAATTAAGGAAGACCTATTAATTGTCCACGCTCTTAAAGGTCATTACAGATAATGATCACCTACCCAAACGCCAAGATAAATATAGGCCTTAATATTACCGAACGCCGCGCCGATGGCTACCATAACCTGGAAACTGTTTTCTACCCGGTAAAGATAAAAGATGCGCTGGAGGTTATTGAGAGCGATGAGCTGCGTTTCACTTCATCGGGTATTGAAATCCCCGGAAGGATAGAGGATAACCTTTGCATTAAGGGCTACCATTTGCTCAAAAAAGATTTTGACCTGCCGCCGGTGGCTATCCACCTGCACAAGCATATCCCGATAGGTGCAGGGCTGGGCGGCGGCTCAGCCGATGCGGCGTTTTTTATTACGCTGATGAATAAAAAGTTTGAGTTGGGACTATCGGTTGAACGGATGCAGGATTACGCGCGAATGCTTGGTGCCGATTGTGCTTTCTTCATTGAAAATAAGCCGGTGTTCGCTTTTGAAAGAGGGGATGAATTTGAACCGATAAAATTAGACCTGTCGGCCTATAAAATTGTGGTGGTGATGCCACCGGTACAAATATCCACCTCGGAAGCGTTTAGGGGCTTTAAACCTGCACCTGTGAAGGAATCGCTCATGGAGTTGATAGGCTTGCCGGTGAAGGAGTGGAGGAAGTACATTAAAAATGACTTTGAGGAATCTGTTTTTAAAAACAACGCCGAAATCCGTGGCGTAAAAGCAGCGTTGTACGAAAGCGGCGCGTTATACGCCAGCATGAGCGGGAGTGGAGCATCGGTTTTTGGAATTTTTGAAAATACGCCCGATCTGGCATTTTTGGAAAACAACAACGAAGTATTTTATTTGCCCTGATTTAATTATTGAAGATATCGTTTAAATTAATCGGGCGTTTTATTAAAATCCTTTAGCTTTTTTCTAAATTTTATAAGGTTTTTCTATAGCTAAAATCAATTTATATAATCGCGGTCTTCGTCACTTAGTGTATTGAGATCTGTTTTGTGGAGGTCGTCATGATATTTCCCAATATCGTATTTTGCCTTTTTGGGGCGGCCTACCAGGATGCCCAAAATGAAAGCTATCACGCCAACGCTCCCCATCATTATCAATTTAGAAATATAGACATCTGTAAACAGTAAGGTGAATTTTACTGCACCGGTATTTTGCATCAATATAATGGTGAGCAATATGGTAACTGCGATAACTAAGATGGTTTTTAAGCTCATGGTATTTTCGGGGTTTGATGGCATCACAATATCCGATTTTTATTGGTGTAAAAAAAGTAATTTGATAAGCCGAACAAAATTATGGGACAGGGGTGATGGGGTGATTGTAAATCTGTATTGGCAAAAAACATGGTCAGTTGCGATGCCGGGTTTTTGAATGAATTTTTCGACGTTATCATTTCCTAATTCCGTTGAGATTTTTTTTAAAAAATTTCAACGGAAAATCAATCCTCTTTTTAATGTATTTGTAAAAAAGTCATAATACGGCAACTGCTCCCGATTTATTTAAATTTCAAATTTTTAATTTCATTACACTATCCTGTTGAATTTTATCTTTTGCCGCTAATGTAGATGCGAATTGTATATAAACATACTTAATATACTGATTTATAGTTTTATATATGATTTTTTTTGATAAACAATAGGTGTATGCTAAGTATTTTAGTTTTATGGGTTTTGATTTCTTGAAAATACCTAAGATGATTATTTTATTAAAGTTAATAAATAATTGATTTATAAAATATTATGTAATTATACATATTTTGATAAATACCCTAAACCTGTTTAAAAATGAGTCTGTTTTAGCCAAAAAACGGATATGAACTCCAGCGTTTAAATAGGAAAAACAAGTACACTAACTAAATTCCGGATTTTGCTTGTAATAAAGTGAAATAGGCAGAAACCCATATTACTATGGTATGAAATTTAAGTGGCTTAGAAACGCTTAAAATACGTTTGTGTATACGCGATTTTATATCCCCTACTCTATCAAGCATTATAGGTTGTTGGAAAATAAAGACTAATTAACGGCTATTTCGCTTCTGAATTTGCGTCCTGACGACAGGAAAAAGGAAGATGGTGGACAGGATAATTAACGCGCCGATCCAGAAACCGAAGGTCATTTTGTTCATATCGCCAAAGAAAGCGAATGACAGAAGGATGCCATAAACCGGCTCAAGGTTGGTAATTAATGCTACCCGGAAAGCCGATAGTTCGCGCATTACTGCCACCCCGGCAACATAGGCAAGAGAGGTGCAAACGGTGCCTAAGAGAAGCAAATAGCCGATGTCGGACTTGTTTAAAAACATGGAATTGGTGAAGCCATGCGTAACTAAAAGATATAGTGATGCCCAGATGAACGCACCAATTAACTCATAAAAAGCTATGATAGGTGCTTCGTATTTCTTTACCTGGCGTGAATTGATGATGGCAAACAGGCTTGCGAATACGGCACTTATTAAGGCGAGAATAATTCCATTTGTGTATTGCGTTTCGAATTTAAAGATGAGACAGATGCCTGAGATAATTAGGAGCCCGGAAACGATTTCAAGTTTAGATATTTTGACCTTATTGATCAAGGGTTCAAATATCGCGGTGAATAAAGTTATGGATGAAAGGCATACCAACGTAACGGGAACAGTTGATAATTTGATAGAAGCGAAGAACAATATCCAGTGGCCACCTACCAGAGCGCCGGTAAAAAGTAGCTGTAAAAGTACTTTTCCAGTAACCTTAAAAATCGTTTTGCTGAACTTGAAATAGAAGAATAATGATACAAATGCTATTAATACCCTATACCAAACTAATTGCACTGCAGATATAGATATGAGTTGCCCCAATATGCTGGTAAATCCCCATATAAATACAGTAAAATGCAGTATTACCAGGTTTTTGTTTAAGCCTGTTGTGGTGGTTTGCCGGGACATTATTTAGGCGCGTTTCTGAGTAAAAGAAAGCCTAATATACCAAATATCCCGTTAGGTAAAAATACCGCTATTATTGGAGGCAGACTTCCTTTTATGGCAAATACAACGGCGAATTTATCGACCACCACATACGCGAAGCACAAAAACAAGCCTATTCCCAAAGGCAGGCCAATTCCGCCCCTAACCTTACGCGATGATATGGACACACCTATCAACGTAAGTACAAATGAAGATAGCGGGTATACAAATCGCCTGTATTTCTCATTTTGAAGGTCTTTTAAATCTCCCGCACCGCGTATTTTTTCCTTGTCGATATTTTTATTTAATTCGCTTAGTGACATCGCGGGGTAATTGTTGTTAACCACAAAGTCGGTCGGTTTAAGCTCTAAAACGGTATCTTTTTGTGCTATGTTGGGTGTGAGTTTCTCGCGCATTCCGTTAATATAACGTACGGTATAGCCTTTAAATGACCACACTCTTCTAACAGAATCATACACAATATTATTTGCTACCAGGCGTGATTTTAACTTATCCCCATCAAATTTTTCTAAGGTAAACTGGTAAGCGGTATGTGTCAAATTATCCCACGACACCCAATATACATAGGTGTTTTTATCTAATTGTAAATGGACGTCATTTTTTGAAGCATCACCATAAAAACCATGCGAATTTTCAAAGTTTAACTTTAAGGCGTTTGTAAATGGAATTAAATAAACATTTGCAAAAAACGATACTACGAATATGATAAACGCAGATACAAAATAAGGCCGCAAGAAGCGGTTAAAACTTACTTTGCCGCTCAAAATGGGCACAATTTCAGTTTGATTGGCCATTTTGGCCGTAAAATAGATCACCGCCAAAAAATTAATCATCGGCGATAGCAAATTCATATAATACGGGATAAAGCCGGCATAATACTTAAAAACTATCTCGCCAAGTGTCGCTCCTTTAGTTAAAAAGTTATCCATGTGTTCGGATACATCAAACACTACGGATATAACAATAAACAGCATCAACGTGAAAATGAACGTGCCCAGGTATTTTTTTATAATATACCAGTCAATGATCTTTAAATATCTGTCTAAAATGGCGTTCATTTATAGTCGTTGGGCTAAGTGGTTTACCATTGTTTTTTTCCAGTTATAAAACTCGCCTGTTATGATTTTATTACGTGCCTCGGTAACCAGCCATAAATAAAAATGCAGGTTGTGTAAGGTAGCTATTTGTGCACCCAATATCTCGCCCGAATGTATTAAATGTCGTAAATAAGCCTTCGTATAAGCATTGTCAGCAAATAAAGTGCTATCGGCCTCAATCGGCGAAAAATCATTCTTCCACTTCTCGTTCTTAATATTAATGATGCCGTCTTTGGTAAACAACATACCATTGCGGGCATTGCGGGTTGGCATTACGCAGTCAAACATATCAATCCCCAGGGCAATGTTCTCTAATATATTTACAGGTGTGCCTACACCCATTAGGTAACGTGGCTTTTGCTTTGGCAATATATCACAAACAATTTCAGTCATGGCATACATTTCCTCGGCTGGTTCGCCTACGGATAAACCGCCTATGGCATTTCCTTCACGCTCAAATGAGGCGATAACTTCTGCCGATTTTATCCTTAAATCCTTATAAACTGAACCCTGTACAATTGGGAACAAAGTTTGACTATAGCCATATTTGGGCTCGGTGCTGTCAAACCTGTCACAGCAACGTTTTAACCAGCGGTGTGTCATTTCTATCGAGCGGCGTGCATAACCATATTCGCAAGGATACGGTGTGCATTCATCAAAGGCCATTATAATATCTGCACCAATGGTACGCTGGGTATCCATAACATTCTCGGGCGTAAACAAATGTTTAGAGCCGTCAATATGCGAGCGGAAGGTAACTCCCTCTTCCTTTATCTTCCGTACATCGGTAAGCGAATACACCTGGTACCCGCCACTATCAGTCAGGATAGGGCCTTCCCAACCGTTAAATTTATGCAAACCGCCGGCAGCTTCTAAAGTATCTAATCCCGGCCTTAAATATAAATGGTAGGTGTTGCCTAATATAATTTGCGCCTGTATATCGTTTTTAAGTTCGTGCTGATGGACGGCCTTTACCGTTCCTGCCGTACCAACGGGCATAAAAATAGGTGTTTGTATGGTGCCGTGGTCGGTTATTATTTCGCCTGCGCGGGCCTTTGAAAGCGGGTCTTGTGCTGTTAAGTTGAATTTCATTATGATACCGCAAAATTAGGTTTTTTTGTTGTAGAAGTTGTAAGGGCTTGAAAAGAGAGTTGTAATATGTAAAGTTGTGATAGTAAAAAATGAATACCGTTTATCTACTATACATTACACTATAATTTAGAAAACAAAAAAGGCCCAACCGGGCCTTTTTGTTTTTGAGTTTGATCAATAATTATGATTTTGTTGTGCTGCCTGTTAAAAGGTTAACCATATAGGCAGTTCCGTTTATTACAATGTTTGCCTGGTTATTACCGATGAAAGTAATGGTGCCATTAAAGCTAAACGCTCCTTTATTACTGCTGCCGCTTAAAGTAAAGGTAGCGCTGCCCGATGCAATGGTACCACCCGCTTTCGGTATGGAAAGGCTGCTTAAAGTTATATCGATATTACTGCTGCCCTGGTTCATATTGCCGGTTTTTTGAGTAAAGCTGCCGGTACGTTTGTACTCGCCACTAAGAGTATAGGCAGTTGCACCTGGCGCAAGCCCTGCCACGGTAAAGGTAGAGGTACCCGAGTCGGTACTGCTTAGATTCGGTCCATCGAATGATCCCGTACTGGTTGCAGTACTGCTTACGTTGTCGGGTGTGTTGTTAACGCAATTAAGCGTGTAACTATAATTAAACGCATAACTATAGGTAACCGATGATCCCTGTGGATTTTGACGGCTGAAACTATATGTTTTAGTGCCGCCGCAACCTGGGTTGGCATTGAAGGTAACTTGTGCATTGAGCGTAACATCTGCCGATGCGCCCACCATACCTCCCGAACCGGATGACATTGAATTGGCCATTAAAGTAGCTGCATCATCAGTAGTTACTGATGCCGTTGTAACCGGGGCAACGTTATTTGTTTTGGTGCAGGCCCCCACCGCCAACAACAGCACTAAGGCGGGCACCCTAATAAATTTCATTGTTTTCATAATAGTAGTTTTTAGTACACTTATCTTTTTACAAAAACCGTGCAAGTTTTGCCTGTCCCGGTGCCATTTGCCGTGAAAAAGTTTAGAACGATTACACCAAATCACTTTAACTTTTGCAATTGCTACTATGCTGTATCCATCGCTATATTCTTTACAAAAACAATCTTCATGTGGCTTATCACATTACAACTTTTTTTAACAACTTTGTGCTCATATTTTTAGGTCATATTGGAAACTTATCTACAGGTCTCGCTTCTTGTTTTATTCCTGGTGTGTTTTATCGTTCAGCTTTATTTTTTAATAGCCAAACAGAACGCGCTTGCCTCATATAAGCCACCCAAAGAACTGCCGGACGTTAACATCCCCATATCCATAATTATTAGCGCTCGTAATGAAGCAGAAAACTTACGCGAAAATTTGCCGTCCATCCTAACACAAAATTATCCCGATTTTGAGGTTGTAGTAGTTAATGATTGCTCTTATGATGAATCGGATTTAGTTTTAGATGAATTCAAAAAAAATTGGTCACGGTTAAGGGTGGTTACTATTACCGAACATGCCCGCTTTAAAACCGGTAAGAAATTTGCGCTCACTTTAGGAATAAAGGCTGCCAAAAATGAACATTTGATCTTTACAGATGCCGACTGCAAGCCCGCTTCTGATAATTGGATAACCCGCATGGCGGCTCAGTTTACCGGCGCCGTGCAAATTGTGTTAGGTTATTCGCCCTATTATAAAACAGGCAATTTCTTTAACCCGTTTATTCGCTTCGAAACTTTAAAAGCAGGTATAAATTATTTATCAGCAGCTTTAAACGGCGATGCTTACATGGGCGTTGGGCGCAACCTGGCTTATACCAAAACTTTGTTTTTTAGTGTAAAAGGTTTTGCGACACACATGCATGTAATGGCGGGTGACGATGACCTGTTTGTAAATCAAAACGCAACTGCTGATAATACGGCTATCGAAATACACCCGGATGCTTTTGTGTACACCAGTTCCAAAACAACCGCAGGCTCGTTGTACAAACAAAAGAAACGGCACATGGGAGTGGGCAAACTCTATAAAAATAGCCACAGACGTTTGCTCAGTTTTGATGCGGTTACCGGGTTTTTGTATTACGGATCATTTATAGCTTGTTTAGCGCTAAATTTTGAGCCGCTATGGGTGTTGGGTGTATTTGTATTTAGGTGGATAATGCAAATTGTGGTTTATTATAAAACATTTAAAAAATTAACCGCTTCATCTTTATTGTGGTTTTTGCCGTTTTTTGACTTTATTTACTACCTTTATTTGAACCTGTTTGGGCTGATTGGAACCTTTATTAAAACCACACAATGGAAGTAAATATAAATTTTTCTGAAAACGCTAAAAATGATTTTCATTTAGTGGTTAAGGCGCGCGAGGGCAGTCAAAAAGCCTACGCCGACCTGATGCAGCGATACAAGGATTCTATCTACTTTATGGTGCTTAAAATGGTGAATAACAAGGAAGATGCTATGGACCTAACTGTAGAAACCTTTGCCAAAGCCTTTGAGAAATTAGACAAGTACCAACCCGAATTTGCCTTCAGCACCTGGTTGTTTAGAGTGGCCACCAACAATTGCATAGATTTTATCCGTAAAAAAAAGTTGAACACTACATCTATACATGGTATGACGGATGAAGATGGAGATGATCAGCCTTTGCAAATCAAATCGGATGTTTTAAACCCGGAAGAAAGCTCTATTAAAAAGCAGCAAACCGAAGAGTTAAGATTGCTGATAGATGGCCTGCCATCGCGCTACCGCAACCTGATAACCCTGCGTTATTTTGATGAACTCTCTTATGAAGAAATAGCCTTGCAACTGGATCTGCCCCTCGGCACCGTTAAAGCGCAATTATTCAGGGCCCGGTACCTGCTGGGTAATATCATGAACAGATTTACCAGGGATGACATCTGAGCAGCTATTTAAATATTTCCCCCGGCTTACTCCTCAGCAAAAGCAGCAATTTGAACAGCTGCCCCAACTATATAATTTTTGGAACAACCAGATCAATGTAATATCCCGCAAGGATATAGACGAATTGTATGAACGCCATATTTTACACTCATTAGGCATAGCCAAAACTATGTCGTTTTTGCCGGGCGAAAAAGTGCTGGATGTGGGTACAGGCGGCGGTTTCCCCGGCATACCTCTGGCTATTTTATACCCGGATACTGATTTTTATTTGGTTGATTCTATCGGCAAAAAAATAAAAGTGGTGCAGGAGGTGGCCAAAGCGTTGGGCTTAAAAAATGTTCGTGCTGCTCATTTGCGTGCCGAACAGGTTAATGAAAAGTTCGACTTCATAATATCAAGAGCTGTAACACGGCTCGGCGAGTTTTATCCGTGGGTAAAAGGAAAGTTTACAGGTTCAGCAAAAAACACGCTGCCATCTGGTATATTGTACTTAAAGGGTGGCGATCTTGAACAGGAAATTAAGGAGTCGGGCCTAAAAGTGCAACAGTTTTATTTAAAAGATCATTTTAGTGAAGAGTTTTTTGAGACTAAGCAAGTTGTTTACGTTAAGGGATAATGTTTTATGTGAACGATGATTTATAGAATCAAAAGATTAAACTGATTCTCTATTTTACAGGCATCATGAAAACATTAACAGCAATTAAAGATAAGTAATTATTTCTCTTAGGTATTCGCCCTATTTTAAAATTAACATACAAAAAAGCCCTCGTTAGAGGGCTTTAAACAAACAAACCTATTTAAATGAAAAATTTTACTGCTGATACAATTACGGTTTTTTAGCCAAAATATATTCTCCCCAAAAATCAGTGATACTGTTTTCATATTCATAATCAAAATTTGGGCTTGCTATTCTTTCTGATACAGCGATAATATTGCCGGTATTAGCGGCAGACACAGGGCCGGCATCAGCGGTAAATATAGGTATAGCGCTCTCAGGAGATCCGTTTAACTTTATGTTATAGCTGAATTTAGCTGCATCGTTTGCAGATAGCCCAAGGTACTTTAAAGGGATGGCTAATTCGTAGGTATAATATAAGTGGTTATTAAATTGCCCCATAGCCTGTATGCCATACGTATTATAAATGGATATTAACGGATCGGTAATTTCATTTATGCCGGATACCTGTATCTCCCTGGATGCCCTCATAGCTTGTTTATTCATTGCCATAACAAGTGAATCCATTTTTCCTCGATTTTTTACACTATCCTTTTTTAATTCGGCATATAAAACGTTGCCGGTTATCATACTTGCAATGTTGTTTGAATATAGCAAGGGGTATGTAATAGATACATTGTCCGGCGATTTTAGCCTGCCTTTTCTGTCTGAATAGTGACTAACGATAAAAGTAATACCACCACTCAAGATTTTATCATTGGCGTGTGGCCCATAGGTTTGAACGGTTAAATAAAGCTTGTTGTCGTCGTTGGATATGGTATAAAAAACACGATCGGCATTGCTGTAAGCTTGCAGCTTACCGTCCCATTCCGTCAGTTTGCCGTCAATCTTTATATTTTCGGGCGCTCGTAGGCTTAACTCCTGTATTTTGGGATATTTTTGCGCGAAAACTGTTAATGAAATTAGCGAAAATGAAAAAACGGACAATACCAACTTATTGGAAATGAAGCTAATTGTTTTCATGATGAGACGGGTTTTAAAATGTATCAATAAAGTTACAAAATAAAATTCCGTATTTCAATGGATTTTTGAAATTTTTTACTTGTCGTGAAAAATTATACGCTCTTTAGAAAGTGACTAACATTTAATTTGAGTAAATTAATTTTACTTCTTTGCCAATGTATATTCTCCCCAAAAATCGGTAGGCGCTGTGGCAGTCATCGGCATTGGTGGACCGGGGGCGCTGGTATGTGGCACAGGTTTTTCATCTGGCCCGTTTATCTTGATATTATAAGTAAAACCGTCTGCACCATTATTGGGTAAGGCTAAATATTTTAATGGGATAGCTAACTCATAAGTGTAAGCCAAGTCTTTATCAAACTGTGCAGCGGCTTTCAAACCTTCCTGGTTATAAACCGAGATCACGTTATCTGTTATGGCTTTAACGCCATAAGTTTTTATTGTTTTCGACTTTGCATCCATCAGTTTATTCATGTCATCCACACTTATAATACCGTCCTTCGCATCTCTTTTCTCGTTTTCTTTCCTGGCAAGCATATTGGCTGCATCTGCCCGCCCGTTTCCTTCAAAATCGGGGTAAGTTATGGCCATAGCCGCCATATCGTGTTTACTTAAAGTGTGATTAATGGTTAAGGTAATGCTACCCATTAAAATTTTGTTAGATACATCAAGAAGTTTGGATTGTACGACTAAATACAGGTTTTCGTCATCATTAGATAGGGTGTAGTAAACATCTGTAGCCTTGTTGTTGGCTTGAAATTTATCGCCCCATTCGGTGGCCTTGCCATCTATTTTTAGGTTTGCCGGTGCGCGTACGCTAACCTTTTGAATAGTGGGTAGACTTTGCGCATTTACCTCACAAATATTTATAAATAGAGGCAAAAGAAAGGTAATAGCAATAAGCTTTAAATTTTTCATACAGAATAGTTTAGCGATCGTTTTAAATAATTAATCAACTTTCCTTTTTGATCCATATCCAACAATAATCACGTCTCTAAGCTGATAGTGTTTGCCTTTGGATACAGAAACACCGGTAGCAACCGGTTCTTTAGCAGCTTTTTTGGCAGAGTCATCATCGAATGTTAAATCGAACTTTACATTTATTAGATAGGTTAGCGTCGGTCTTGCACCGGGTATTGCAGGAACATTTTTTATACTGCGGGAAACTTCATTATTTAATGTGGCAGATGGGCCTTTTAATATTTTAACATCCTGGATGTTACCCTGGCTATCAACTGTAAAACAGGCGGATACTATCCCGGTGATATCGTTTTCCCTGTCGATGGCGGGATATTTAATCGATTTTTGCAAATGCTCATAAAATAAATTAAATGCTTTTTTTAAAGAGTCTTCACTAACAACTGGCGGTAAAAATTTTTTCACATCTTCCTTTGGTTTGGATGATGTTGGCTTAGCTGGTTTAACCACCGGGGGCAAAAATTTAACCACATCTGTATTTTTTGACTTTACTGCGGCAGCGGGCCGTACAATTGGAGGCGCATAAGTGCCTATAATATCTATTTCGCCCGAATAGGTGGGTTCATTAACTATAGCTGGATCGGTTTTTCGTGATTTTATTTCCGAGTCGAAATGGACTACAAAACTATGTACACCTGTACTATCGGCTATGATGCCGGCATACCTTTCAAAACTGCTTAGTACCTTTTTGTCAAATAGACTACCACCACTTTTGGCTATTTTTATATCGGTTAATTTATGATCTTCTGCTATTGTAAAATTAACCATCACCATAGTAGGTTCTGTACCTTTAACATCGGTTAAATTGTAATGGACAGTTTTAAACAGATGCGTGTATAATTCCCGATAACCATTTTTAATTATTACAGGCGGTAGAAATCTTACCATATCTTCTTTTGGCTTGGGTGGCTTGGGGTATAATATCGCTATTTCTCCGGCAAAGCCGGGTTTATCTAAAATATTTGGACGGGAAGCGTTAGGTGTGAGGAAATGGACGGCCATTGTATATTGCCTTGGTTTTCCCCATAGTTTCTGGTCGAATGAGCCAAAAACTTTTAATGTTTCGTAGTCAAAATCGCTGCCGCCGCTGGTGGTTACTTTTACATTAGTTACTTTATGGTCCTTTGTTATATCAAATGCCACCATTACGGTGCCCGATTTGTTTTTTTTGATCGCATCTGCAGGATATGCAGCAGTAGCATAAAAATGACGTGCTAAACTTGAGAAACCCGATTTAACTACAAATGGTGCCTGGAATTTATCTTCTTTTGCCGGATTGGCTTTGCTATCCTGCTGCGGAATAACGGCGATTGGCTGATCTGTTGCGTCATGCCTCGGCGCTAAATCAACCCAACCATAGGTTTTGCTGAAACCCAATGTTGAAGCGCAAAGCAGTACCGCACACAATGGCAGCGCTATTAGATATTTTAGTTTAGCTAAATTCCCGGAACGTTGTTGATTTAACATGATAATGCGTTTTTTTAAAAGGTTATAGTTAAAAAATGAATGGCTAATGGATGAGCCGCTTAGTCCGTAAGCATTATCAACCAAAAAGGTAGAGTAGGTAATGGCATCGGTATCGTTGGCAATAGTTAATTCGTCTGCTATGTATTCATGAACGCTTTTAAGGCTGTTTTGAAGCAAATAAATGAGCGGGTTAA
>Ga0206816_1099_pt1 | contig 23119 bp, 17 predicted proteins | sample Alteio_BWOrgCont_88_FD_152866 | JGI IMG/M metagenome (GOLD analysis project Ga0206816, IMG submission 152866) | Enriched cells from forest soil in Barre Woods Harvard Forest LTER site, Petersham, Massachusetts, United States -... | ecosystem: Environmental > Terrestrial > Soil > Temperate forest >... | reverse complement strand
ACTAATGCCACGCGGACATTTTTTTGCTGTTTTAATTGAAATTCAATTTCTTCAGTTTCTATACGGTAACCTCTTATTTTGATCTGGTGGTCTATTCTGCCGAGGCATTGGATCTCGCCATTCTCTAAAATTCTGCCAATATCGCCCGAACCGTACATTTTATTCCCGGGGCCGGGCGAAAACTTATCATCAAGAAATTTTTTGGCAGTTAATTCCGGCTTGTTCCTGTAACCTTTTCCAACTCCATCGCCGGTTATATATATTTCTCCCTGTTCGCCCCGGGCAACTTCGTTCAAATTTTCATCCAGTATAAAAATTCCTGTATTATCAATGGGCTTGCCTATGGTTATAATTTCATCGTCAATACCTACTCTCTTTATTGTCGAATATATAGTGGTTTCTGTAGGGCCATACATATTCCATAACGAATTACACCTTGTAACCAGGCTTTTTGCCAGCTCTTTTGGCATTGCTTCGCCGCCCGAAATGATCTTAGCATTCAATGGTTTTTCCCAACCCGCCTGTAGCATGGTGCGCCACATAAACGGCGTTCCCTGCATGATAGTAACTTTTTCTTCTTCGGCAATTTCTAATAACGCCCTGCCGTCTTTTACCGCTTCGGCATTGGTAATGATCAGCAGGCCGCCGCTGATCAGGGGGAGATATATTTCTAATTCGGCTATGTCAAAAGAAATGGTAGTAATGTTAAGCATGATGTCATTAGCACCCATGCCCGGCTCTTTTTGCACGCTTAGTAACAGGTTTGAAAGGCCTAAATGCTTAACTTCTACCCCTTTGGGTTTACCAGTAGAGCCGGAAGTGTATAGAATATAAGCTACGCTGTCTTCATTGATCCCCGAAGGCTGATATTGTGAATCATAACCGGCGCTGTCGTTCCATGCATCTTCAATAAACAGCATCGGATGCTCATGATATTTTTCCCTGAAGTTTTTTGATGTAATTAATACCTTAACAGATGCATCATTAAGCATGTAATCAACCCGTTCAATAGGAAAATTGGTATCTATCGGTAAATAAGCGGCACCTGCTTTTACAATAGCCAATAACGCAATAACCATCTCGGGCGACCGCGCTATAGCCAAACCTATGGTGTCTCCAAAATTAATATTTTGATTTTTGAAATGCCGGGCCAGCCGGTTAGAAATTTCATTTACTTCCTTATAGGTAAATGTTCTTCCGCCGTGTTTTATTGCTACTTTATGTGGATTTAAAATGGCTTGATCATCTATTAATTTATCTATAGAAATCATAATTTAATATGCAGGGGTTAGGGGTTATTTATAGTTAAATTTAAGCGGGATAATTAATTACTAAAGCTAAGTGCTAAGCTATAAAATTAATTGGTGCTGTATGTTACCACAAAGTTTTTTTTTGTAACAGGTAAGTTATACTTTTAGCAAAAATTTAATATATGATATTAATTGCTGATGGTGGCTCGACGAAAACAAATTGGTGTTTGGTTACTGACGATCATAAAAAGGTGTATTTTAACACCGAAGGTTATAATCCATATTTTGTAAGCGGCGATTATATTATCAAATCGTTAAACGAAAACCTGCCGGTTGATTTGGAGAAAGATAAAATAACCGAGGTTAATTATTACGGCGCGGGCTGCTCAACTGTTGATAAACGCAAGCAGGTGCAGGATGCGATGGCGGCTGTTTTTACAGCGGCCAAAGTTAATATCGGGCACGATCTGCTGGCGGCGGCACGTGCGGTATTGGGAGATGCACCGGGTTTTGCTGCTATATTGGGCACCGGCACCAATACCTGTTTGTATGATGGCAAAGACATTTTGCAAAATATTGACTCGGGCGCCTATATTTTGGGCGATGAGGGTAGCGGGTGCTATATCGGTAAAAAGTTACTGGTTGATTATTTGCGCGGTTATATGCCCGAAGCCGTGCGCGAAAGTTTTTGGGAAACCTATAAGCTAACACCAGATGACGTGAACGAGCAGGTTTATACCCAACCGTTGGCTAATCGTTTTTGCGCGCAGTTTAGCAAGTTTGTGTATGATAATAATGTGCATATAGAATATACCCGTAACCTGGTAAAAACATCATTCGAAGATTTTTTCCGCAACCTGGTTACGCATTATCCCAACTATCAAAGCCATACTTTTAACTGTATCGGTTCCGTAGGTTATAACTTCAGGAATGTTTTAGAAGAAGTAGCCAACGATAACGGGATGACCGTAGGCAACATCATCCGCTCGCCGATAGACAATTTGGTGAAGTATCATTTAGAGAATGGTGAATAGCTAAAAATTAACTAAAGCGACCGGCTGATCCCGGTAATCTTATAAAATCATAAAAATCGTGTTGAAGCGCGCGTTACATGGATTTACCACTGCATGGAAGGGACTTACCCTTACCATCGGCCATCTCTTTGCTTCAAACGCGAAGCGGAAGGTAATACCCATAAGTGATGATAACTACTTTAAACAGTTAGAAGGCACCAATACCATACAATATCCCCACCAAAAACTGCCGATACCCGAAGTCGGCCGTTACCAACTGGATGTGGAAATGGATGATTGCATTGTATGCGATCTATGCGCTAAGATTTGCCCGGTGGATTGTATTACTATTGATGCGATAAAAGCTACCGAAGCCATCGGTCAAACATCCGATGGAACCACCAAACGCCTATATGCCGCCAAATTCGACATAGATATGGCCAAGTGTATGTATTGCGGCCTCTGCACCATTGTTTGCCCTACCGAATGTATTGTAATGACCAACCAATATGATAAAAGTGTGTTCGAAATAAGCCAGCTCACGTATGAGTTCAGCGATATGACACCCGAAGTTGCTGCCGAGAAAAGGCACTTACTGGAAGTACAACAAGCCGAAAAACAGGCAGCTAAATTGGCTGCCATGAAGCAAAAGGAGGGCGAAGCATGACCTTAGTCCGCGTGCTGTTTTATTTAATGAGCTTTATCGTGCTGGCATCGGCGGTGTTTGTAGCATCGACAAGAAATTTGGTGCGGTCGGTATTTATATTTTTTATTACGCTGTTCGCATTGGCCGGATTATACGTTTTGGCTTTGGCCGATTTTGTAGCGATAACCCAAATTGTAATCTACGTTGGCGGTATTTTGGTGCTGATACTGTTTGCCTTTATGTTGTCGGGTAAAGAAACTTTGAATACGCTGCAACAGCACAACAGCAAGTTGCTAAGCATCGGCAAATTGCCCGCGTTGCTATTGGCTGGTTTGTTTTTAATTGTAATGCTTAACATCGTATGGAAAGCCGATGCGGATAATTTACCATGGATAAAGCAAGCTATAGCTACCAATGCGGTAATAACGCCGAATGCGTTGGTGACCGATAATATCGGCATAAATTTAATGACGCGTTATTTGCTGCCTTTTGAAGCCGTATCTATTTTATTAATGATTGCGTTGGTGGGCGCGGCGCACTTATCGCGGAAGGAGGCAACGGGATGATAACCCTTACCGACTTTTTAACCGTAAGTGCCGCCCTGTTTTGCATAGGTTTATACATGATCGTATCCAAACACAACGCCATACAAATACTGATAGGCATCGAGTTGATGCTGAACGCCGCCATATTAAACCTGGTAGCGTTCGGTAAATACGACAGCCTGAACAATAGCGGACAAATATTTGCCCTGTTTGCCATAGTACTGGCCGCCGCCACAACAGCCGTAGCGCTGGCCATTATTTTAAATGTGTACCGACGGTATAAAACAATTGATCCGGGTGAGATAAATAAATTGAGGGATTGAGGTATGAGGCAGGTATTAATTGTTGTGAGTTTATTTTGTTTATCTTTTATCTGCAAAGGACAGGTAAAAGATAATCAAGACTATTTGAAAGCAAGCAAACTTTATATTGTAGATGGAATACCAGTGCCGAAAGAAAAAATTAAGCAGGACGATATTTTAATTATACAAACAGTAAGCGGAAAAAAGCTTTCGGAGGGAATCTATGATATAAGGCCGGACTTAGATAGTGTAATAGTTATTGTTACTAAGCAATCCGCTACAAAACAATACCAAATCAAACTATCCGCATTTTCCCGAGAATACGAAAGCTATTTAAAAGGCCATAACAACAAGGATGATGATATACAATACATAGTGCATAGCGACCCATTGGAAAAACAAGAAGTATTAAACTTTTTATACAAACTGCCGCCCGAGAAAATAATAGGCGTAACCTTTACAGAACGCCCCGGGCCAAACGGTACAGGCACTCAAAAAACAGTTATTATAGAAACAAAAGTTGGTGAATAAAAAGACTAAAAATAGGTCATCCCGAACTTGTTTCGGGACCTCACAGACAGGCAGCCCAATTTGCTACTTAGCGCGTGGGGTGCCGAAACAAGTTCGGCATGACGATTAATAAATAAAAAATAAGTTGCAAGTTTACCTATCACCCCAGGATTCATTAACCGTGCTGTACGCACTGGCGGCTGTGCTATTGCCGCTATTGGCGTTCATGGTTAATTGCTGCCTGCCGGGTAAGGGTAATAAATTATCGGGTTGGGTATCAACCGGCGCGATATTGGCAAGTTGCGTTTTATCCGTTCTCGTTTTCCTGGGCACATGGAACAAGCATACCATTCATTTTCAGCAGGTTTGGTTTACCGTAGGTTTTACCAAAATGTATGCGGGTGTTTTATTGAATAACCTGTCGGCCTTAATGCTGGTACTGGTATCATTTATCGCGCTGCCGGTGCATATTTATTCTACCGCTTATATGAAGCATGACGAGCGGTATAAGCGTTACTTTACCTATCTCAGCTTTTTCTGCTTCAGTATGCTCGCGCTGGTAGTGGCCGATAACTTGGTACTGTTTTACCTGTTTTGGGAGTTGGTAGGCTTTTCGTCTTACCTGCTTATCGGTTTTTGGTTCACAAAGGAAACAGCCGCACAGGCCAACAAAAAAGCCTTTATCATGAACCGTATTGGCGATGTAGGTTTATTGGTTGCAATACTTGTATTGTTTGCGCAGTACCGCACTTTCGATATCGTACAGCTTTTTGGCGATGGTGGTTTTGTGCCCGGCCAAACCATGATCAAATATGGTTTTTGGATAGGCCCGATAAAAGGTTTGCCTGTTGTGTGGCAGTACATTGCTTGCGGGGGCATATTCTTAGCTGTTGCTGCAAAATCGGCGCAGTTTCCGCTGCATACCTGGCTGCCCGATGCAATGGAGGGGCCAACATCTATTTCCGCGCTCATCCATGCCGCTACAATGGTTGCTGCCGGCGTGTTTTTATTGGGCAGAGTTTATCCATTATTTACACCCGGCGAATTGGATATACTGGCCATGGTCGGCTGCTTTACCGCTTTTATGGCGGCCACCATCGCGCTTACACAAAACGATCTGAAGCGGATACTGGCTTACTCCACCATATCGCAATTAGGTTATATGATCATGGCGATGGGTATTGGCGCGTATGCTTCGTCCTTATTCCATTTGGTAACACATGCCTTTTTTAAATGCCTATTGTTTTTGGTAGCAGGTATCGTAATACACCAAATGCATCACATTAAAGATGATAATAATTTAACCATCGACCCGCAAAATATCCAAAACATGGGCGGCTTGCGTAAAAAACTGCCGTTTACGTTTATTGCCGCAATAATTGCCGGCATGGCGCTGATTGGCTTGCCATTTACTTCCGGCTATTTATCAAAAGACAGTATTTTAATTCAAGCCTTTGACTGGTCGGATGATAAAAGCTGGATATTCAGGTTAATCCCTATCGGTGCGATACTGACCACATGGTTAACCGCTTTTTATGTGGTACGGTTAATCGTAAAAGTTTTCTTTGGCGATTTTAAACTACAAAAGGCGCATCAGCATATCAACTTCCACGTCAGCGATGGCGGTTGGCAATATAAGTTGCCGTTAGCGTTCTTAGCTATTGCCTGTTTGTTCCCGCTGTTTTCGCTTAATCCGGTAATTTATGAACGGTCATGGTTGTTCAACGGTTTGGGACCGGCTCTGCATTTGGAAAGGGTAAATTATTACCACACCGTTGTCCCGATTGCTGTAAACCTTTTGAGCATTTATTTGATTTATTGGGTGTACACCATCTACCTCAAACGCAAGGTTCACGCTTTTCCGCAAAGCGGATTTTTATATAATTTATCTTACAATGAATGGTATTTTGATGATATCTATAACACGCTTGTTGTAAAACCTATATTGGCACTAAGCCGCTTTACATCCTGGTTCGACAGGAACATCATTGACGGCATCGTCAATCTGCTGCCCCAACTCATGCTGGTCATTTCAAAAATAGCCGCATGGTTTGACCAATATATTATTGATGGGTTTATACATTTGCTAACCAGTATGGTTGAAAGTATTGGCAATTTTGTTCGTAAATTTCAAGGCGGCAAAATTCAATACTATTTGTTTAGTATGCTGGTAATTATATTGGCGCTGTTTATTTTAAAATCGTTGATCTGAACTTGATGAATATATTAACGCTACTTATTTTCATTCCTTTACTCTTTGGCCTCATCATCGCGGTATTGCCGTCAAAATATCGCGGCAGCTATAAATTCATTACGCTGGCGGCTACCTTAGTGCAATTGGGTATTGCAGTTTGGATTTATATGCACTTTCAAAACGGCCCGGCTTTTGGCGGTATCATGCATGAGGATGAGTTCCAGTTTGTGCAGAAAGTGCCGTGGATAAACCTTAACCTGGGTGGCATTGGCAAAACGCAGATTGAGTATTTTGTAGGCATAGACGGTATATCTATAACACTGCTGGTAATGACCTCGCTGATATTGGTTATTGCCGCTTTGTCCTCATGGGAAATAAAAAGCAACTTAAAAGGCTTCTTCGTGCTGTTTTTAATATTGGATATGGCCGTTCTGGGCGTATTTTGTTCGCTCGATTTCTTCCTGTTCTACATTTTTTACGAGCTAATGCTGCTGCCTTTATACTTTCTTATCGGTATGTGGGGCGGCGCACGCAGAGAATACGCGGCCATTAAATTCTTCCTTTACACGCTGTTCGGTTCAGTATTTATGTTGTTGGTGATTATCGGCTTGTACCTATCGGTTAAAGATCCGGCAACGGGCAACCATACCTTTAACATGGTGCAAATGATGAACCCGGCAAATTACGCGTATGGCAGCGTATTTTCCATGTACAGCGACCTCAAGATATTTGGCATACAGGCGCGAACCCTTGGATTCATCGTATTGTTTATCGCCTTCGCTATTAAAGTGCCCGTAGTGCCCCTGCATACCTGGCTGCCCGATGCGCACGTGGAAGCGCCAACGCCGGTATCTATCATTTTGGCGGGTATCCTGTTAAAAATTGGCGGTTACGGAATTATCAGGGTATGCGTGAGTATTTTCCCCGATGTAGCGGGTAATAATGCATTTTGGTTAGGCTTATTAGGCGTAATCTCCATTTTGTATGGTGCGTTCAACGCGTTGGCGCAGCGCGATCTAAAACGGCTTATCGCTTACTCCTCGGTATCCCAAATGGGGTTTGTTTTGCTGGGGATAGCCTCTCAATCTGCCGAAGGTATCAGCGGCGCGGTAATGCAAATGGTTAGTCACGGGTTTTTAGCGACAATGCTGTTCTTTTTGGTCGGCGTAATTTATAATCGTGTTCACGACCGCGACATTTACAACTTTAAAGGCCTGGGCAGTTTAATGCCACACTATACGGTATTTATCATGATCGCTTTTTTTGCGTCATTAGGATTACCCGGTTTCTCGGCATTTATAGCCGAAGCGTTTTCATTAATGGGCGTATTTAAGTCGCCATCATCAAACGGGCCATTGCCTTATTGGGTGGCAGCCTTAGGCGCTGTTGGCATCCTGTTTAGCGCGGCTTATTTTTTATGGACATTGCAGCGTATGTTCTTTGGTAAGCTAACCTTAAAAGGCGGCGACACATGGAAAACGGCGTTAACCGATCTCAACTTCCGCGAAGTGACCACGCTTGTGCCATTAGCTGCTTTGGTGCTGATTTTAGGTTTAATGCCCTCGTTGGTTTTTAGCAAGATCAACGATTCTGTTTTATTATTGGTCCAGTTTTTACAGAAATAAAAATCTTTCGAAAATAGTTTATGGAAAAACGTTTGTCCTTGCATCCTGTAATAAAATCAACAGGAATTATTTACTTAAATGACGAGGCCATGTTTAAAAAATTACTATTTGCTATCTGCCTTATTTTTATCGCGATAGCTGCAAATGCGCAGGAAGGACAAAAAATTGATACCCGTATTCAAAAAGTTGTGGTGTTTTTAAACAGCGCGCAAATAACCCGAGCGGCTGCGGCTAATGTTGCGGTTGGCACATCTACTTTAACTTTTCCAAATCTTTCGCCGGGTATTGATGTGCAAAGCATACAGGTACACGCCAACGGCGAGTTTACCATCCTATCCGTTAAGCATGAGTTGAGTTATTTAAACCAGCAGGTTAAACAAAAAAATTTAGAAGACCTTCAAGCGCTGCAAAAGGGGATACAAGATAAAATAGCCACTCAAAACAACCTGCTGGAAGCTGACAGGCAAGAAGAAACCATGCTGTTAAAAAACCAGGTAATAAGCGGAGCAAATACTAATTTAGATGTTGTGAAGCTGCAACAGGCGCTTGATTTTCAAACGTTTCGTTTAACAGAGATAAAAAAAAGAGAACAAGCGGTTAATGCTCAAATTACCGCGCTATATCCCGACCTGCAGAAATATAACAAGCAAATAGCCGAAGTTAACAAAGGCAATAGCAATGCCACCAGTAATATTTTGGTAACAGTATCTTCTAAAACCGCGCTGCAATCAGAATTTACGCTGACCTATGTTGTTAACAACGCAAGCTGGTATCCTACGTATGATATCCGCGCAAAAAATGTAAATAGTCCTATCACCATCGCCTACAAAGCCAATGTAACGCAACAAAGCGGCGAGGATTGGAAAAACATTAAGCTCACCTTATCTACAGGCAACCCCACGGTAAGCGGTAGTAAACCGACGTTAAATCCTTATTTTTTGAGTTTCGGGATGTATAACGTGGGGCAAACTGGCTCAATAACAAAAGTTTCGGGAAGACTAACTGACAATACCGGGCAGGCTGTTATCGGCGCAACTATTAATGTGAAAGGTACTTCTATAGCGGCAACTACCGATGCGAATGGTAACTACTCCATACAAATACCATCAGGTAATCAAACGCTTGTTTATTCATCAATTGGATTTCAGTCGGCAGAACGCCCTGTAACGTCCCCTATAAGTAACATCACATTAGTGGACGACAAAAAGGAATTAAATGAAGTTATGATACGAGGTTTAGCCAGCAAAGTTGCGGGCTTGCAGGTAGTTGACGATTATGGCGATCAGGTATCAAAAGCCAAGCTTAACGGAAGAGATTATCCAGGCGGTACGATGGCCGTTGCTGTTCAAGCCCTCGAAAATCAAACCAACGTAGAATTTAATATCGATAATCCATATTCTATCCCGAGCGATGGTAAGCAATATTTGGTAGAAATAAACCAGGTTGACCTCCCCGCTTCTTTTCAATATTATGTCGCCCCTAAATTAAGTACCGATGTGTTCTTGACCGCTCAGTTAACGGATTGGAACAAATATAATTTCCTGTCAGGCGAAGCAAATTTATTTTTTGAGGGCACATTTATAGGTAAATCATTAATCGATACCCGCGCAACCACCGATACTTTGAATTTATCATTAGGTGTAGATAAAAATATTGTGGTTACACGCACCCTACAAAAAGAATTAACCGAAAAACAAACATTAGGTTCCAATAAAAAGGAAACTAAAAACTGGCTGATCGATATTAAAAACAGGAAGAGCCAACCCGTAAATTTATTGGTGGATGACCAGGTTCCGGTGTCGCAAAACTCGGCTATCGAGGTGGAAACACAGGAACTATCCGGCGGCAAAATGGATAAGGAAACCGGTAAAGTGGCCTGGAGTGTTACCGTAAATGCGGGTGATGAAAAGAAATATCAATTAAAATACCAGGTTAAATATCCTAAAAACCAAAGCGTAATAGTACAATAAAAACAATGCACGATCTGCTACCCTATATACACGACCAGTTAACCAACATTTTAGAGGGCATCACCTATTTTATGCCCGAAGTATGCCTGGCTATACTGTTCGTGTTGGTATTGGTAACGGATATGATCTTCGGCAGGGAGTCAGAAAAACTATGCCGTATTGTTGCTACAGGCGGCGTGTTGGTGGTGATATTTAAAGATTTGCAGCAGGTTGCAATGGTGCTTAATGGCACCGGTCATTATTTATTTAGCGCAATGCTATTGCTAAATCATACTGCGCTGACCTTTAAATTTTTTATTGATGTACTGGCCTTAATGCTGCTGCTTTATTTTGCATGGGACGATAAATTAAGCGCGCACCGCAAAAGATTGGCCGATCTGTATACCATTACCATCGGCTCATTATTGGGCTTGCATTTAATGGTGATGGCTATCAATTTGCTCTCTATTTATATCGCTATTGAATTGGTTTCTATTTCTTCCTATTTAATGGTGGCTTACCGCTCAGAAAACGGATTTAGCAGCGAAGCGGGTTTAAAATATGTGCTGTTCGGTGCTGCGTCTTCGGCTATGATGTTGTATGGCATATCGTTGTTGTACGGCTTTAGCGGGTCGCTTAACATATTTTCGCCAGACGCGATAAATAGTTTATTACAGGCTAACGCACCAGCAGTTTCGTTTGCTATCGTATTGGTTTTAATCGGCATCGGCTTTAAATTATCGTTCGTTCCCGCCTATTTTTGGGTACCCGATGTTTACCAGGGAGCGGCCACACCCGTTACGGCCTATTTATCAACTTTGCCCAAAATTGCCGCGTTTGGTTTGCTGGTGAACTTTTTAACGCCGTTTATTTTCTTTGTTAAGTTTACTGCGTTTAATTTCTCGCTGGTACTTTCCATCATCGGTATTATCACCATGATAGCCGGCAACTTCGCGGCGGTATTGCAAAGCAACGTAAAGCGTATGCTGGCTTATTCCAGCATCGGGCATACCGGCTTTGCACTGATGGGAATAGTTACTTTTACTGACCAGGGCATTAGCGCGTTAACCTATTATTTGGCTGTGTATGGCATTGCCAATATCGGCGCTTTGGCTTTGGCATCTTACTTTAGCAATGTCGCAGGAGTAGAAGATATGGATGGTTATAAAGGGCTTGGTGTAAAATACCCGGTTGCATCCATTTGCTTTGTTATCATATTGATATCGTTAACCGGCTTGCCGGTAACCGCCGGGTTTACGGGTAAAGTGTTTGTATTCTCCGCAGTATATAATGTTTATCAGCAAACTAACAATATTTGGCTATTGCTGCTGATGATAACCGGGGCACTCACCACCGTTGTGTCTTTATTTTATTATATCAAGATCCCTTTAAATTTGTTTTTGAGAAAGGCGGAGGTAAATACCGGTCCCGTCACTTCGTCAAATTATATATTAATTTTTGCAATTGTTATCAGCCTGGTACTCCTGTTATTGGGCATATTCCCCGATATGTTGTTTAAGTATTTACAAAATCCATAATTCTTTCACCATTTTAATGGTATTTTAATATTTATTTTGTTTATAGTTGATTTAAATCATAATTTGCATAACTTTTGAAACGAGTCCCTGTGTATTTATGAAACGTTATTTTCCATTTTTTTTAATCCTTTGTATTTTAGCGCTAACCTTTATTTTTCCATCTGTAGATTTTAAAAAGTCCGCAAATCCCAATTTTAATACGGGGGATATTGCCTGGATGCTCATGTCGACCGCACTGGTTTTAATAATGACCCCGGGGCTTGCTTTTTTTTACGGTGGAATGGTGAATAAAAAGAACGTGATCTCTACTATGCTGCAAAGTATAGTATGTATGGTTATCATTACTGTAATGTGGGGGATATTTGGTTTTAGCCTGGCCTTTGGCGATAGTTTTCATGGCCTGATAGGTGACCCGTCAACCTATTTTATGATGAAGGGAATGTTGGGTAACTCTACCTGGAAGCTGGCCCCCACCATACCCTTGCTGTTATTTGCAATGTATCAGCTTAAATTCGCTATAATCACGCCGGCCCTGATAACAGGGGCCTTTGCCGAGCGCATACGCTTTAATTCATATATTATCTTTTTATGCTTGTTTTCCATATTTATATTTTCGCCATTGGCGCATTGCACCTGGCACCCGGATGGCTTGCTGAATAAATTGGGCGTGCTTGACTTCGCAGGAGGTACGGTTGTGCACATGTCTGCAGGTTGGGCGGCGCTGGCATCAGCACTATATTTAAAAAAGCGGAATGAACCCAACCACTCACCCGCCCGTATCACTTATGTGATGATTGGCACCGGGCTACTATGGTTTGGCTGGTTTGGCTTTAATGCGGGTTCGGCATTTGGGGCTAACCAATTGGCTGTAACCGCGTTGGCTACAAGCACAACGGCATCTGCCGCAGCCGGTCTTACCTGGATATTTTTCGACATGCTTCGCGGTAAAAAGCCATCGGCAATGGGTACCTGTATCGGCGCAGTTGTAGGTTTGGTAGCTATTACCCCTGCGGCAGGCTATGTATCTATTCCTCATTCATTGGCAATTGGCATTATATCGGCAGTGGTAAGTAATTTGGTTGTAGAGTGGCGTACACGTACCTCAATTGACGATACGCTTGACGTATTTCCGTGTCACGGGGTTGGTGGTATGGTTGGGATGCTGCTAACGGGCGTATTTGCCCATAAAAACGTTAATGCCGGTAATTTGACAGGTAATGGCTTGTTCTTCGGCGAAACACATTTATTTTATGTTCAGTGCATCGCCCTGGTCGTGGTGTCTATTTACGCTTTTTTTGGCTCGTTGTTATTGTTAAAGATCACAGACATGATTTCTCCGCTTCGTGTTTCTAAAGAAGATGAAGTAATAGGCCTGGATATTAGCCAGCATGGCGAAAAACTATAATTATTAAATATACAAAATGAACATAAGGCCCGGCAATTGCCGGGTTTTGTTGTTTAATTGCCTTTTGTGGAATGATTTCTTGCCGTGATAAAGTTATTTGGTTCAATTACTTGCACATATTAAAACTAACTAATATATTCGTTTAAGAATATCATAAGCGTTCATTTCTATTGTTTTTTCAATTTAAGCATGAGAAAGTTTTACCTGCTTTTATTGTTTTTGAGTTGTTCGGGATGCCTTTTTGCTCAACAAAAAGTAACCGATGCGGGACTGGTACGTTTGTTGAAATTACAGGACAGTCTACAGCACCATCTGCCCATTGAAAAACTGTATATACAAACCGACAAGCCTTTTTATGCGGTAGGTGATACCATCTGGATGAAAGGTTATTTGTTTAATGCCGATTTTTTAAAATATGCGGACAAAAGCGGATTGATTTACATTGAGCTGGCAAACGATACCGGCTATGTAGTAAAACGCATGATGTTGCCGGTAGGGCATGGTATTACCCACGGACAGATAGCGATAGATGGCAAAGACATTCCCGAAGGTAGCTATATCCTACGGGCGTATACAAATTGGCAGCGCAATTTTGGTGAGAATTATGTGTTTATAAAAAACCTGTATATTACCGGTAACACAGATCAACACTGGCTGGTTAAAGTGAAATCAGGCTCTACAGTTACCGATGGGAAGGAAAATATACAAACCGCGCTCATGTTTGCGGATGTGGACAGGCGTTCGGTGGCGTTGCGCGATATGCAGCTAAAGGTAAATGACGGCAACCACAACCTGTTACGCGGCAAAATACAAACCGATGCCGCCGGTGCAACGGACGTTAACTTTAACCTGCCCGCCAAAGCGGATGCGCATAACCTGACCATACAGGCAGAAGACCTGCAAAAGAGCGACAAAAACCGGAAGCTAAACATCCCGGTAGTACTAAACCGCCCTGAAAATACCGACCTGCAATTTATGCCCGAAGGAGGTAGCCTTGTAACAAACATCCAAACAAAAATAGGCTTTAAAGCCATTAGCGAAGATGGCAAAGGCGTAAATATCAGCGGGAAAATAGTCGACAGTAAACAACAGGAGATCGCAAGTTTTTCGTCCACGCATAACGGGATGGGCAACTTTAGCTTAAGCCCGCAAAGCGGGGAAGCTTATACAGCTAAAGTAGTATTACCAAACGGGCAAAGTAAAAGCTACCCTTTGCCAGAAATAAAAAACAGCGGGACAATACTTAATATAAAAGATAATCAAAAAGTCTCCCCAACCTGGGGAGATTTAGAGGGGGCTTATGCAGGCGATTCGTTGCTGGTACGTATTTCTATAACTCCCGACATGCAATCAAACAAATTTTATCTTACCGGGAAAGCCAGGGAAATAGTATGTTATGCACGGGCTATCCGCTTTGATAGTCAAGCAACACAAATAATAGCCGTCCCCAAAAACCTATTCCCATCAGGCATAGCCCATTTCAGCCTGTTAAACCAGCAAGGCCAGCCATTAAATGAGCGGCTGGTTTATATAGACCATGACGACAACCTGAAAATAAGTATCCAGCCTGATAAGCAAACCTACCCGGCGCGTGATAGTGTTGCATTAAATATTAAAGTAACCGACAAAATGGGCAAGCCGATACAAGGCAGTTTCTCATTGGCGGTTACGGACAATGAACAGGTACCCACAGATAGCCTGGCAACTAACCTTACAACCGACTTGCTTCTTATATCTGACTTAAAAGGAACAGTTGAAGATCCTGGCTATTACCTCCAAAATAAACCCGAAAACAAGCAGGCATTGGATAACCTGCTGCTTACTCAAGGATGGGTAGGTTATGATTGGCAACAAGTAACCACCCCTGCACTGCCTGTAAAATTTGACCCTGAGCTGGAGTTTATGGTAAAAGGCAGAGTTGCCAATTTGCTTAATAAAAAGGTAGAAGAAGCGAACATACTTTTAGCTGCCAAAGGTTATGATTGGACTGAAACAATAAAAGCGGACAAGGATGGACGTTTTGTATTTAAAAATATCCCGATAACCGACTCGGCAGATTTTTTCCTGAAAGCGGCCAATAAGAACAGCAAGGATATGGGTATCGGCATTGTGGTAGATGAGCCATTGCCATTTGAATTTGCCAAGCCCAAATACCGCCAGTTACCTTGGTACATAAGTAACGATACTTCGTTATTGTACGCTATTGGCAAAACTATGTCTAGCAGGTTGGAAGAGGATAAACTTACAGGTGATCATATACTGAAACAGGTGGAGATAAAGGAAAAGAAAATTATCAGCTATTCCAAAAACCTTAATGGTCTGGGAGAGGCCGATCAAATAATAAACGAAAAGGAAATTGAAAAAGAGGGAGTCGAAACGCTTGATGAACTTTTAGAATTAATGGTTAAAAGATTACGGGTGATTGGTAATAGTTATAAAATTGATAATAGTATGGTCTGTTTTGTAATGGACGGTATCCTCGTTTCTGAAACAGATTTAAGAACTCCTGCTCCTTACCAAACGTTAAAGGCTATTTTTGACAGCTATCCGGCGAAAGACATTTTAGGCATTGAAGTAATGTCGAATCGTATATTAATAGATAAATACGTTTTGCAATTGCTTTCGGTGGGGCTGGTAAAAAAGTATCTTATGAGCGTACTTAATATACCGTTCGCTTTTATTGAGATTACCACCCGTGGCGGCTATGGCCCATTCAGAAAAATATCGCCGGGAACAACCAACTACAGGCCGCTGTCATTTATTATACCCAAACAATTTTACCGCCCGCGTTACACAGATAAAAAACCGGGCGCGCTAAAGGATCTGCGCTCCACCATTCATTGGGAGCCGTTGATCATTACTGATAAGGACGGTAAAGCCACTGTGTCGTTTTACGCAAGCGATAAACCCAGTAATTATACCCTAATAATGGAAGGCGGCGACATGAACGGGAATATTGGAAGTATTATGTATAAATTAGCATCAGCAAAAAATACCCCGTAAATTTAAAATAGCGCCGCTAAATTTTATAACTCGAACATACTATGAAAGTTATATATGCTGCCTGTTTGATCATTCTATCGTTGCTGTTTACCAACGCTTTGCAGGCGCAGGAAATTACGGGTAAGATTGTGGATTCTGCATCCGGGAAACCTATACCCAATGCCAATATTTATTTGAACGGAACTTACCAGGGTACTTCATCTGACGATGAAGGCAATTTTAAAATTCATACTTCCGAGAGCCATATCCCGCTTGTTATTAGCTACGTTGGCTATCAATCGCAAACTATAAATGATTATGCCGGTAAAGTTTTAACCGTTTTACTAAAACGCAAAGAGAATATATTGCACGAGGTAACCATTGGTTTTAATGCCATGAGCCGCGATGAGGAAATGCGGCTGTTTTTGCGCGAGTTTATTGGCGCTGTAAGACGCGATTGCACCATTAGCAACCCCGATGCGATTACGTTTACTTATAGTAAAAAAGCGAAGCAGCTTAAAGCCACTGCCGATGAGCCGTTGATTATTTACAATAAAAAGCTGGGTTATAAGATCACCTATTTTCTGTTGACGTTCGACTATTTACCAATGCAACTTTCTTTTGCGGGGAATTATTTTTTTGCGGAAGATACGGCAGGGCTTAAGCCTGCCGAAATGAGTGCGATATTAAAGGCGCGTGATGATGTTTATGTGGGATCGCGAATGCACTTTATACGTTCGGTATGGGCCGAAAACCTTATCCATGAGGGTTTTGTGGTGTATGACAAGTTTAATAATTTGCTTCCTGATGAAAAGATAGTTGTTACGCGCGGCGATGAAAAATTTATGCGTTTTTATAGCTATTTACGAATTTATCACGGGGCCTATATTTCCAACCTGGAGCAATGGACCGCTGGAAAGGAGATTTTTATAGCGGCGAACGGATATTATGAACCAAATATATTCTGGAACGGCGATATGGCAGCGCAACGTGTTGGCGACATGTTGCCGTTTGAATTTCAACCACAAAAAAAAGGTAAAAAGGCAATTCCGGCGGGTTCAAAATAATTGATAAATGTTCATAATTACTTAACAATTAATACGAATTTGTGACATTCAATTTAACATACTTAATGTTAATTTCATAACTTTGCGTGCTCATTACCATTCATGAGCGATCAGATCAAACACGAGTGCGGTGTGGCATTTATACGCCTGTTAAAGCCGTTATCTTTCTACCAAAAAAAATACGGCACGGCGCTGTATGGCTTAAATAAACTTTACCTTTTAATGGAAAAACAGCATAACCGGGGCCAGGATGGCGCGGGCGTTGCTACTATTAAACTGGATATTGCGCCGGGAAAACGGTACATCAGCCGTCATCGGTCGATGGCCCAAAACGCGGTCGCTGATATTTTTGAGTATATTCAGAAAAAGTTTGCCGACATCCAAAAGGAAACACCCGAAAAAATGGCCGATGCCGAATGGCTGAAAGAAAATGTGAGCTTCGTTGGAGAAGTTTTGCTTGGCCACCTGCGTTATGGTACCCACGGCAAAAACAGTATTGAAAGCTGTCACCCGTTTTTACGGCAGAATAACTGGATGACGCGTAACCTGGTTATTGCAGGTAACTTCAATATGAACAATGTTGATGAACTGTTACAGCAATTGTATGACCTGGGCCAGCACCCGAAAGAAAAAGCCGATACCGTTACTGTGTTGGAAAAAATGGGTCATTTTATCGATACAGAGAATCAGGGACTGTTTGATCAGTATAAACGCGAAGGGTTGAATGATAATATGGAGATAAGCAAGTTGATAGCCAACGATATGGATGTAGCTAAAATTCTCCGTAAATCAGCCAAAAATTGGGATGGCGGTTATACTATTGCGGGTATTTTGGGCCACGGCGATGCTTTTGTAATGCGCGACCCGGTTGGTATAAGGCCTGCTTATTATTATTATAATGACGAAATTGTAGTTGCGGCGTCAGAGCGCCCTGCTATACAAACCGCATTTAATATACCGATAGACGACATACGGGAAGTAAAGCCCGGCCATGCACTTATTATAAAAAAGAATGGCAAGATAAGCGAAGTGATGTTTAGTGAGCCGCAGGAAAAAAAGGCATGTTCATTTGAGCGTATTTATTTTTCGCGCGGCAGCGATGCTTCCATTTATCGGGAACGTAAGCAATTGGGCCGGCTACTTTGTCCGCAAATATTGACCGCGGTTGAAAATGATATAAAAAACACCGTGTTCTCCTATATCCCAAATACGGCCGAGGTTGCTTTTTATGGCATGGTTGAAGGGATACATAAATATATTAAAAAATACCAGCGCGATAAGCTGCTTAACCGGGAGGATAAGATAAGTGAAGAAGAACTAACCGAGGTACTATGCCTGGCACCGCGTGTAGAAAAAATAGCCATAAAGGATGTCAAGCTACGAACATTCATTACCCAGGATGCTGACCGCAGCGAAATGGTGGCGCATGTTTATGACACCACTTATGGCCTGATAAAGAACGGTACAGATACATTGGTAGTACTTGACGATTCTATAGTGCGCGGTACCACGCTTAAACAAAGCATCCTGAAAATATTGGACCGTTTGGGCCCTAAAAAAATTGTAGTGGTTTCATCTGCACCGCAGATCCGCTACCCGGATTGTTATGGTATTGATATGTCGCGCATGGGCGAATTTGTGGCTTTCGAGGCGGCTATCAGCTTGCTAAAAGAAGCCGGGAAAGAAAATGTTATTATTGAAGTTTACCAAAAATGTAAAGATAGCGCGGGGTTGCCTAAAGAGGATGTTGTGAATTATGTAAAGGCCATTTACGAACCATTTACCGATCAACAGATATCAGACCGTATTGCAAAAATTGTAACTCCGAAAGAAATAAACGCTAAAGTTGAAGTGATCTACCAAACTTTAGACAACCTGCATAAAGCCTGTCCCGATCATACCGGCGACTGGTATTTTAGCGGCGATTACCCAACCCCCGGCGGCAACAAAGTAGTTAACCGCGCCTTTGTAAACTGGATGGAAGGGAAGAATCAAAGGGCTTATATGTAATTTAAGTTTAAATCAAATAGCGTAAGGCTAAAAGCTGTATGCTTTGGTCTTTTAGCTTTCTGCTATCTCATACCCCAAATTGCCGTAAGTGATGATCAAAATGTTTCCAGTTAAGGCGGGCCCATTCATCATTTTTAAAGGTGCCAAAATAGGGGTGAGGGTATTTGACCAATCCTTCTTTGGTTATTAACAGGGCGCTTTTTATAAGGGCTGTTAGTTTCTCTTTTTCGTCATCAAAATCCCGCAGACCTGTTATTTCTGCTTCTTTAAAGGTGGGCATGTTACGGTCGAAATCGCCATTTTTTAGTAAACGGTATTTGCCTGCCCAACCCAAAAATAAACCTATCCAGTGGAACCTTCTTGGCGTATTACCAAAAGCTATATTTAGCCCTACACGCATGTGCGCCATCATTTGCGCGGAGTTCATTTTACCCCAAATAGGTGGGGTAGCCGCCGAAAGTCTATTTATACGATCAATCAGTTCGGCATTATAATAGGGGTTAAATATACTCTTCATAACAAGAATGTTACAAAGATAGCATTTTGGATTGAATAGTGAATAGTTGATTAAGTGATTGGTTAATTGGCTCAGCAGTTGATCAGGTTTATTATCCTTGGAAAATAAACTAACCAATCACTTAATCAACCAATAACCTACGAAATTGGCAAAAAAACAAAATGAGTAACCAGCTTGTCCATTAAAATCAACGAGGCAATAATAAGCGCTATACCGGCCACCTCGTTTAAACGGTGTACCAGTTTAACAGAAATGCGGTCGCGGAGTTTATTGGCAAAAAATGCTTTAGTAGTGTCAAGCCCAAACTGCACAACCAATATGGTTAAAAACATTATGGCAATTTTTGCCGACCTGTTGGGCACTCCCTGGTGATAAAGCGTACTGGCAGTGCCGATCACGGTTATCCAGTGAAACAGCAGGGTAGGATTGAAGATGCACATCAAAAATCCTTTTAAAAAATACCCGTAACGTTTAAGGCCGGATGGCGCAACATTGGTATAATTAACGTTGGCTTTTTTAAAAAGGTAATAAACACCTAATGCAAATAAAATAGCGCTGCCAATTTCGCCTGCAGTTATCTTGACATGCGCGGGGATGTCAATTAGTTGCGAACCAAACAGTATACTGCCCACAAAAACAATATCGCTGCAAACCACTCCTAATGCCAGGTAAACACCCGCATGAAAACCACGCTCGATACTGGTTTTTATTAAAGCAAAAAAAACGGGACCTGTAAGAAACGTCAGTATTAATCCTATTCCAATTCCCGAAATAACAGCTTCTATCATTAATTTTAGCCTTGGTTCAGTTTGAAGTATGCGAATATGCAATTTTTATCTCAAAGTTGATATTGTATTTTTAGTTGATTAAATGATTGGTTAATTGGCTTAGTAGCACAGCCCACTGTAAAGCTCCTGGTATACCAAAGAATTTAATTATTCAATAAAAAGGACGATCAGCAACTCACTCACTCACTCATTCAACCCATTCAACCGTTCACCAACCAACTCAATCAACCAAAACAAAATTATATATCAGTAATAGATAAAATTAATTTATGTTAGTGTTTTAATACTTCTTATAAACCGCAATTAAAAAAATGGAACAAAAAAATTCAAAAAGCTATACCTCAGCGTTGCTTACACTTGCAACCGTATTTTTCTTTTGGGGATTTTCTGCGGCTTCAAATGGTGTTTTTATCCCGTTTTGTAAGTCGCATTTTAGCTTAACGCAATTTGAGGCACAGTTGATCGACTTCACCTTTTATGGGGGATATTTTATTGGCTCTTTCATTCTTTATTTTGCATCGCAGGCCAAGCGTATGGATATTTTGAACCATATAGGTTATAAAAGCGGTATTGTAATAGGTTTACTAATATCAGCTGTGGGTGCATTATGTATGGTGCCGGCGTTAAATTCAGGTTCGTTTGGGTTTATATTGGCTGCCGATTTTATCATTGCGCTTGGGTTCTCGTTACAGCAAACCGCCGCCAACCCTTTTGTCATCGCTATTGGCTCGCCCGAGACAGGCTCAAATCGGTTAAACTTTACGGGCGGCGTAAATAACATCGGCGGCATATTAGGCCCGTTTATACTGAGCAACGTGCTATTTGGCAGCGCAGCGGTCGCTATTGATGCAAATAAGGTTAAATTATCGTCTGTAGATAGTTTGTATTACATAGTTGCCGGGATGTTTGTAGCATTGGCAGTATTTTTCTGGATATCAACATTGCCAAAAGTAACTACTGATGAAAAGATAGAGTCTGCCACAAAGCCAAACACGCCGCTCGTTGTGATATTTGTTGGCTTTTGCATGGTATTAGCTGTGGACCCTATAGGTAAGTTTTTTACTGAAATGATTTTAAATCACAGAGGTTTAGTTCTTGACAAAGCCTTTTTAAATCATTTCCAGAATACCACATTAGATGCAATCCCCAAACTTAAAATTGATGATTCACTTAAAATAAAACTTACGCAATATGTTAGCCTTTTAAATTCGGTTAAATCGTATTTCGTTTATTCCTCATTGGTAATTATCATAGGGGCCTTAGTTGGTTCATTGCTTTCAGCTAAAAAAAGCCCCGCCGGCTGGGGCGCTATGCAATACCCCCAGCTAATATTAGGTATGATAGCCATATTTACCTACGTAGGTACGGAGGTAACCATTCAAAGCAACCTGGGGGCCTTATTGAAAACGCCTTTATTTGGCAGCTTCAAAGATTCAGACATATCGCCTTATATATCGCTTTACTGGGGTAGTTTAATGATAGGCCGTTGGGCTGGCGCTATTGGAGCGTTCAATTTATCAAAAACGCTAAAAAATGTACTGACGGTTGTAGTTCCGTTTGTAGCATTCGCCCTGGTTTTATTGGTTAATTATTTTAGCAGGGTTCACATTAGCGATTTTTACATCTATTCTATTTCTATCTTAATACTTATTGTATTCTTCTTTATTGGCCAGCAAAAGCCCGTACGCACACTTACCATATTTGGCATTTTAGGTATTGCCTTTATGCTTACCGGCTTGTTAACGGATGGAAAGCTGGCTACTTTTGCCTTTATCAGCGGTGGTTTATGCTGCTCTATAATGTGGCCATCCATTTTCGCATTAGCTATTACGGGTTTAGGGAAATATACCAGTCAAGGCTCAGCATTTTTAATTATGATGATATTGGGCGGCGGTATAATTCCACCGGTACAGGGTATCCTGGCTGATACCAGTGGTATACATTTATCCTACATCGTGCCGTTATTAGGTTTCGCCTATTTAGCTTATTTTGCATGGAAAGTAAGCAGAGAATTAAGAATACAGGGAATAGATTTAGACCAGGCAACGGTAGTAGCCGGCGGACATTGATTTTTTACACGTCATTAAGTCATTAATCATTGGGTCAATAATTGATCAGGCAATGACTAATGACTCAATGACCTAATGACAACTATATGAGCAGACCATCATTCAACGATATTTTCATGAACCTTGCTACCGATCTTTCCAAACGGTCGCATTGCGTTAAGGCGCATGTAGGGGCGGTTTTAACAAAAGATACGCGTATTATATCCATCGGCTATAATGGCCCGCCAAAAGGCACCCACAATTGCGATGAGGAGTGGCCGGGTGTGGGCTGCGCGCGCGATTCGAAAGGGAGCTGCTCACTGGCATTACACGCTGAAGAAAACGCCATACTATACGCTGTAAAAAACGGTGCAAATCTGGAAGGGGCAACGTTATACACTACTTTATCCCCCTGCCTGCCTTGTGCCCGGTTGATTTTTTCGGCGGGCATAAAAAAAGTCTACTTTAAAAATTCGTATGCCGAATATAAAGGCATTGCCAGCGATGAAGGCGTTGATTTTTTAAACCGGTTTGGTGTTAGCGCGGTAAAAATGATTGAGGAAGAAAATGTGTAGAGACGCAATATTTTGCGTCTCTGATAGCGTTATTTTTGTCCCAGTTCTTGTTCTAACCGGTACTCCAAATCCTGTCCGCGCAAATCGCGGGCTATTATCTTGCCCTTGGGGTCAATTAAAAGGTTAGATGGTATTTGTCCTATAAAATAAGATAC
>Ga0206816_1098_pt1 | contig 23151 bp, 21 predicted proteins | sample Alteio_BWOrgCont_88_FD_152866 | JGI IMG/M metagenome (GOLD analysis project Ga0206816, IMG submission 152866) | Enriched cells from forest soil in Barre Woods Harvard Forest LTER site, Petersham, Massachusetts, United States -... | ecosystem: Environmental > Terrestrial > Soil > Temperate forest >... | reverse complement strand
AAGCCAACTGTAAAAGATGACGGCCTGATAAGGCTTAACCGTTATATAGCCAATGCGGGAATATGCTCGCGCCGTAAGGCAGACGAGCTGATATTGGCAGGCGTAGTTGCTGTTAATGGTATTGTGGTATCCGAGCTGGGCGCCAAAATTGACCCGATGAAGGATGAGATACGCTACAATGGCGAAACTTTAAAGCGCGAGAAAATGGTTTATGTATTATTAAATAAGCCAAAGGATTATATAACTACAACTGAGGATCCGCAGGAACGCCGTACAGTTATGCATTTGGTTGAAAAAGCCAGCCGCGAGCGCATTTATCCTATAGGGCGTTTAGACCGTAACACAACAGGCTTATTATTAATGACCAATGACGGCGATTTGGCAGATAAGCTTTCGCACCCGCGCAGCCAGGTTACTAAATTATACCAGGTAGAACTGAACAAAAGTTTAGCTCAGGGCGATTTGAATAAACTGCAATTTGGCGTTGAACTGGAAGACGGGTTAATAAAACCAGATTCCGTATCTTATGTTGCCGGAGCCTCAAAACGCGAAATAGGTATACAGATACATAGCGGAAAGAACCGCGTTGTGCGCCGTATGTTTGAGCATTTGGGTTACGAGGTGGTAAAGTTGGATAGGGTAGTTTACGCCGGCTTAACCAAGAAAGACCTTCCCCGGGGCCGCTGGCGCTTTTTGGAAGAGAAGGAAGTAATACAATTAAAACATTTGATAAAGTAAAAAACGCCCCGATAACCGGGGCATTTTTTTTGCCAATTTTGCTACCTTGCATAGATAAATCCATTTTATGAAAAAGCTGCTTTTAATAATATCGCTCCTGTTGCCTCTTGCAGGTTTTACCCAAAAAAAGTTCCCTACAACTTTCGACCTCCTCATCGGCACTTACACAAAAGCAGATAGCAAAGGCATATATGTTTATCGTTTTTATGAAGAAACGGGCAAAATGGCTTATTTAAGCGAGATTGATGATATCAAAAACCCGGCATATTTATGTGTATCGGCTAATAACAAGTTTGTTTATTCGGCAAATGAAAATGATATAGACGGAGCTTTAACCGCGTTTAAATTTGATGCGCCATCGGGTAGGCTTACTTTGATCAACAGTCAACCGGCTGGTGGCGGCCCTGCTTTTGTGGCTGTGGATAAGGAGCAGAAAAATGCCTTCGCCGCCAACTATGGTAACGGTACTTTAACTGTGCTGCCAATAAACAAGGATGGCTCGTTAAGCCCCATTGTACAAACTATAAAAGACGAAGGCCGTGGCATCAATAAAGACCGGCAGGAAGGGCCGCACGTACACTCGGGGTGGTTATCGCCAAACGAAAAATATTTTTTTTATGCCGATTTGGGAACTGACAAGTTAAATATATATCGTTACCACGCTTCTGCTAATCCGCCGTTAACGCCGTCAACACCATCCTTTGTTGAGGTAAAACCCGGCAACGGCCCGCGGCATTTTGATTTTTCTGCCGATGGTAAATATATGTACCTGCTACAGGAAATGGGTGCAGAAATAACGGTTTACAACGTTAATGGCGACAAATTAAAGTCCCTGCAAACCGTAAACATGACCGATGAACATTTTAAAGGTGCTGTTGGCGCAGCGGATATTCATATATCGCCTGACGGGCGTTTTTTATATGCCACCAACCGGGGCGATGTGAATGAGATTGTGGCTTATTCCATCAACCCCGCAAACGGGCAATTAACCCTTATTGATCGCTACAGCACATTAGGTAAAACACCAAGAAACTTTGTGATAGACCCAACAGGACGTTACCTGCTGGTTGCCAATCAAAACAGCGATAATATTGCTGTATATAAAATAGACCCGCAAACAGGCAAGTTGATATACACCAACAACCAAATAAAAATTAGTATGCCCGTTTGTTTGAAGATGGTGCCGGTGGAATAGGTCTCACGACTTCTTCACAAACGAATAAACCACGTACCCGTTTTTATTGCCCATATAAACCAGGAATTTAAGCGTCATTGCTGTGCCGGTATTTTGTGAAATCACCATTTGGTAACCGGTAGAGACATCATCGGGGTTTTGCCCTTTGTTTATCTTTTTAAAGTGAAACAACGCACCCAGTGCATCGCCGCCGTTTACCGACCAGTAGATATTTTGCGTAGTGCCGTTAGCTAAAGTATAACTGCCTGTCTCGTCCTTGTTTAATTGCCAGGTGCTGTTGGTAAAATCTTTCGGAGGCGCCTGGTCAAAAGCGGACGGTACATCGTTTTCGGCAAGGGTGGTGTAGGTAACGGTGGTTAATGTCCATGTTCCCTCAAACGAAGCATGTGCCGGCCCCGCAGGGCCTGTGGGTTGTTTCATTACAGCGCAGCCTGAGAAAATGAACAGGGTAAATAATATTGGGAGGGTGGTTTGGAAAAGTTTTTTCATAGTTCAAAGATATTTATTTGATGCGAATAGCACATTTGCTGGTTTGTGTCTTTATTGATTATCTTCGTATAAACGGTTTTCAAAATAATTAAGTATGGATGAGCTTCTTAAAAGAACAACAAGTATACCGGGATTATGTGGCGGGAAACCGACCATGCTAAAGTATTAAATGTTCATCCTCTTGAATTGTTTGCCGATGAAATGGATGTCGTTACATTTGCTGATAAGGCAAAAATCAGCAATGCATACCCGTCTCACGTCTACGCTGAAAGCAATGATAAGTTAATAGAACATTTATATGCTCAGCTTATCAAAAAGGATGAACAAATACAAAAACTTTTGAACCAGTTAGATCGGATTTCTTTGATCCTGGACGTATCACAAAAGGTGAATTTGTTGAACGATTATAAATAGCCGGGCATTTTGACAAAAACGGCGTTTTAAGCTATCCCCTGTTTACTCTTCTCTATCACCTCGGCATAATAACTTTCATACTGGGGTAATATCCTGGCAAGGTCAAATTCCTTGGCGCGGGCAAGGGCGTTTTCTTTAAAGGTTTGTAAACGGGCTTCGTCTTCTAAAATATAGATGGCTTTTTCGGCCATGCCTTCTACATCGCCGACATCTTTTAAAAATCCGGTTACGCCGTCTAAATTAAGTTCGGGCAATCCACCGGCGTTGGTACTGATAACGGGTACCTTACAGGCCATTGCTTCCAATGCCGCCAAACCAAAACTTTCAGATTGCGAAGGCATCAAAAACAGGTCGGATACTGATAATATTTCTTCAATGGCATCCTGCTTACCTAAAAAGCGCACATCATCCCCAACACCCAAATCGCGGCATAGTTGCTCGCAATCAGACCGTTCGCCGCCATCGCCAACCATTAGTAGTTTTGAGGGGATCTTTTCCAATACTTTAGCAAATATCCGTACCACATCTTCTGTGCGTTTTACCTTGCGGAAGTTGGAAGTATGCACCAATATCTTTTCTCCGGATGGAGCAATCGCCTTTTTAAAATGGTCCTTAGCCTTCAGACTAAAGCGGTTTAGATCGATAAAATTGGGAATAACCTTTATATCATTCTCTATCTCGAAAAACTCATAAGTATCACGCTTTAAATGCTCAGATACGGCAGTAACACCGTCTGATTTATTGATGGAGAAAGTAACTACCGGTTTGTATGTTCTGTCCTTGCCAACAAGCGTAATATCCGTGCCATGCAGTGTAGTCACAACAGGTATATAAATGCCATAAGTTAATAATATCTGCTTCGCCATAAACGCGGCGGAAGCATGAGGAATTGCATAGTGCACATGCAAAATATCCAGCTTTTCAAACCGCACCACATCAACCAACCTGCTGGCCAACGCCAATTCATACGGCGGATAATCAAACAACGGGTATTTAGAAACCGATACTTCGTGGTAAAATAAATTTTCGGAAAAAAAATCAAGCCGGGCTGGCTGGTTATAGGTAATAAAATGTACCTGGTGGCCATTATCAGCAAGGGCCTTACCCAGTTCGGTGGCAACAACCCCGCTTCCACCAAAGGTTGGATAACAAACTATTCCTATTTTCATGCTATAATTGAGCGGCTATTAAGCAGTTGAAATTAACAGTGCAAGTTTAAGCGCATTTTATGTGAATTGTGTTAAGCGGATGTAATTTCTTTGAATGCGAAAGGAGTTTAAAATTTCGGAAGTCGGAATGCCGATTGCGGAATGAGAGTAGCGTTTACTTGATACTTCCGCATTCAAACTTCCGCATTCCGAAATTTCGAATGTCAATTAAATTAAAAGTAATAAATACCCTGCAACCGATCCGCCTAAAACAACAAAAGCGCTGTTGATAGTTTTAAATTTAAAAAGTATTGCTATGCTGACTATTGCTATCAGGATAGTTCGCCAATCATTAATACTATCCTTACCCATTTGGTAACAAACTATTATTATCAAGGCAATGGAAGCTACATTAACCGCGTTTAAAAAGGCGGCAAACAATTTTGAGCCGCGCATTTTTTTTACCAACGGATTTAACAAGGCAACAAATAGAAATGAGGGCAAAAATATGCCAATGGTAGAAACAACTGCACCACCCAATCCATTTATTTGATAGCCAATAAAAGTTACCGAAGAAAATACCGGCCCCGGCGTAAATTGCCCTACGGCTATAGCGTCAATTAATTGCTGCCGCGATAGTAAGCCTTTGGTCACCAGTTCGGCATCCAAAAAAGCAAAAAGAACATACCCGCTACCGTATAAAATAGCGCCAATTTTTAAAAAAGATAGAAACAAACGTATGTTCAACGGGCTGGTTAAACCCGTTCCGGCAAACTGCGGAACAAATAGTGGTAAGAGTGAAAGCGTTGATCTGTTTCTCGCTGATCTAATCGTCGCCAAGCCCATCGCAATAAAACCGGCACCAAACAACACCAATATCTCCGAATACCCGAGGAAACTGACCACCAACGCTACTGCCCCAATAATGTATAATTCTAACGATTGCAGCGACTTCTTTGCCAGCGGATAAATGGCCGCCAATATTACCGCAATTATTGCCGGTTTAATACCGTAAACAAAGGGCTGCACCTGCGGCAATTGCCCATATAATTTATAAAGCCAGGCAAACACCCCGGTAATCAGCACAGCAGGCATAATAAAGCAAAACCCGGCAACCAGCAAACCTTTCCATCCGCCGCGCTCATGGCCGATATGGATGGCCATTTCGGTGCTGTTTGGGCCGGGTATCAGGTTAGTAGCGCCTATCAGGTCCAAAAAATGTTGTTCCGTTAGCCATCGCTTTTTTATAACCACTTCATGCCGCATCATGGCTATATGCGCGGCAGGGCCGCCAAAGGCGGTGGTACCGAGTTTTAAAAACAGGTTGGCAATCTCTTTCAGATTGCTTTTATCTTTTTCCATTTTAACAATATGGCTGCTTATACATAGTCAAATAGCGCCATAAAGCCGAAGTCCATGTGTAGTTGCATGTGGCAGTGAAATAAAGTTAAGCCCGGGTTATTTGCTATCAGATCAACCTCTATTTCCTGGAAACCGCCAAGCATAACTACATCTTTCATTATGCCCGAAGTGTATTTGCCGCCTATCTTCGTAATTTCAAAACTGTGGCGGTGCAGGTGCATGGGGTGGATATCATCCGATGCATTACGCATTTGAAGCCGGTACCGTTTACCTTTTTTTAAATGAAACATTGCCTTTTTGCTCATCATGTCAAAAGCGACACCATTAATCGTCCACCGGTTAAACCCTTTTTCTGCGCCCTGCTGTTTAACAAAGATCATTTTGATGATCTCATCAGGCTCCGGGGCTTTTACATTTCGTTTACCAAATAAGCAATAGTCCCATAAAAATGGTTTGGGTTTAACCCATTTCGGTTTGCCTTTTTTACCGTCATATTGAATGATGGTGCCCATACCGTTCCCCCGGTCATCATCTGCGAGGTCGCCCATGATCCAAACGCCGGGATTTTTCATTTCAACAATAGCCGAAATTCTTTCAGCCGTGCCTATCCATAAAACCGGGACCTCGGCCGGATTTGGTACCGGGAAGCCATCCAATTCAATCACTTTAAAAGTATGTCCCGGCAAAGCAAGGCTGCGGATCTCGGTAGCGCTGCCATTTATAATATGAAAAAGAATACGCTCGCCACTCTTTACATGAATGGGATTGCCATGCCCGAGTTGTTTTCCATTTATGGTAAATATCTTATAGCCAACTTCATATCCTTTCACTTTTATCGGTGCATCCTTATCGGCCTTTTCGCCCATTGCTTTTAATTCAGGAACTATCGGTCCGCTTAAAAAATCGCTCGACATATCTCCACCGCGCATAAAGTAAGGCTCAAATTCTTTGAGCATTAAAAACTCCTCGCGGTCGTAATTATGCAACCTGTTTTTTGGCTCGATATAAACCGGCCCCACCTGGCCCGAAAATTGGCCCGCATTTAGATTGGCGCCTGCCATGTTATGGGTATGATAAAAACGCAGGCCCGATGGTTGGGGTACAAATACCTCGCGGCGCATACCGTGCGGGGGATAAATGGTGTACTTTCTTCGGCCGAGCCATCAACATTTACCGGGATAAACTGGCCGTGCCAGTGTAATTGTTCGGGCGTGTCGGTATCGTTAAAAATATCCACGATGGCTTGCTGCCCTTCTTTAAACCGAAGCAACGGCCCCGGGAATTGTCCGTTATAAGTTATAGTCGAAATAATATATTGGGGCGCAACCTCCACCAACCCGGTACCAATACGTATGGTATAATCTGCCTTTTTTTGTTGATTAGCTTCTGACCCGCGCTCGTCGGCGTTTTTATGATCTTTCGAGCCCACAAAAGCGAGCGTACCTGTTGGAATAACACCAGCAATTGGCAATGCCAATCCCGCTGCCCGGATAAATTTCCTGCGATCCATCTTTTCTAATTCGGCTAATTTCTCTAACCCGGTTTTCTTTTAAAGTTAACTATTATCTATAGAAAGTTTACCCGCCCGATAAATAAACAGGAAGATCAAACCCAATAACATGCAAAAATCAGCTCGCCCTTCATGAGCAGCGGCCCAAAAGCCTTTGCCTATGAAGATTGGCACTTTGGTGGTATAAATCGCCGTCAGAATCACGATTAACAGTGGTACGGTTGCTATTCTTGTCCATAGCCCGATGATCAATAAAGTACCGCAAACCATTTCGGTAACGCCAACAAAAGGCCCGGTAAAATGAGGATACGGAATACCTATCTTCGCAAAACGCCCTACCCCATCGGCAGCCGGAAATAAAAGCTTTTGTGCACCTTCTGATAAAAACACCAGTCCCACCATCAGGCGGATGATAATATTGCCGGGCAAGCCGGATGAAACTCGTCTTTTAGCCATGATTTGTTTTTATAGAATCAGTTTATCAAATATATTAAACAATTTGCGGGCGCAAATTAAATTATTGTTAAGCTGTATGCATTGCAATTCCGCAATCAACATTCCGGCTTCCGCATTTCTACAACCCCTTTGCTATCGCCTCATAAATCACATCCTGTATCCTCGGCCTTATATTTAAACTGGATAGTTTGCTGCCGACATTTGGATTTACCCGGTTTGATAAAAACACATACACCAAATTTACTGATGGGTCAACCCAAACGCAGGTGCCGGTAAATCCCGTATGCCCATACGCCTGCTGCGATGCCAGTTTGGACGGATAGTTATTGCTGAGTATTGGGTCCCAGCGGTCAAAACCTAAACCACGGCGGCTCACTGCCGATTGTTTGGCGGTAAACAGATCCACCGTTTCAGGCTTAATATATTGCTCGCCGCCATAACTGCCCCGGTTCAGCATCATCTGGAACAAAATACCTACATCGTTCGCACCGGCAAATAGCCCGGCGTGGCCGGCAACGCCGCCCATCAACGCGGCAGTAGGGTCATGCACATAACCATCCAATAACGCATGGCGGTATTCGCGGTCATCTTCCGTTGGTACTATCTGGCTTTGCGGAAAGCGGTAAAGCGGTAAAAAACCGGCAGTTTGCATACCTAACGGGTCATAAAACTTCTGCTGTACGTACACATTCTCGGGCATCGAGGTTAACGTTTCATCTACCTGCTGCATAAATATCATGCTGAGGTCGCTGTATACATACTGGCCGCGTGTCCGCAACGGCGAGGCAAGTATTTTGGGCCACATTACGTCCTTAAAATAATCCTTTTGCAAGTAATAATTCTCGTTCACTTTGGTGGGATAAGCTGCGGATGAATCAATGCTGTGTTCTGTGGGTTTGATTGCTCCAAACGTTGGTATATCTGCTATTAAACCGGCCTGGTGCTCCAGTAATTCGCGCACGGTAAGATCATTCTTATTGGTGTTTTTGGTAATAGGTAAATAACTGCCCACGGTAGCGTCAATATTTAACTTACCCTGGTCAACCAATTGCATGGTTTCCATCGTTGTGGCCGATACTTTGGTCATGGATGCCAGGTCGAAAATATCAGTAGTTTTATCGGGAATCGATTTATCGTAGGTATGATAGCCATAAGCTTTATCAAATATCACCATGCCGTCTTTTATCACTAAAACAACGCAGCCGGGTGTGGCGTGCTGGGCAATAGCTTCGTGGGCTATTTTATCTATATCGATTAAATTTTTTGGATTTACCCCGGCATCTTCGGGAACGGTATATTGCAGGCGGGTTTTCCCGGTTAAATAACCCATTTCCTTTTGGTAACGCGGCCCATGGTTGCCCGTTAATTTATTGGTGATGGCAACCCCGCCAAATATGGCCTGCGCGGTGTAAAGCGCCGCTACCTTTGTTTTTTCGTCAGTCCAGATCAGCGGAGCGGTAATATCATTCAACTTAGCCAGCGCCTTGCCTTTGCCATTAAAAGCTACGATCACACTTTTTAATGCCTGGTTGGTAGTTATAAAATTGACAATCTTAGGATTGTCTACGTCGGCATCATTCAATTGTACTATAATGGTATTGAATAACTTTAAGTCCCCGGCAAGTGTATTGATGTTTTTATGCAGGTAATCGTTGCCTTTAAATGATTGCACCTTGCTGTATTTATTCAGCATACTGTCAAACCCGGCAGCATATTTACCTGAGAAGTGTACACTGGCGATCTTCTGCGTTTCCAAATCGCGCAGTGGTACCAGGAATTTGTCATTGTTTAATAAAACGATGGATTTTGCAACCTTTTGTTCATCCTCAACATACTTCATACCTGCGGTTTGCGCACAAGCTGAATTTAATAAAACAAACCCCAGTAAAATTATCCAGGCACCACACCGCCTACTTCTTCTCATACACCTTTTCTCCGTTCACGTAAGTTTTTAACACTTTAACTTTGGATAGGTCCGTTCCTTTTACCTTCATGATATCGTTATCCAGTATCACAAAATCGGCATACTTACCGGGTTCGATACTGCCTTTTTCTTTTTCTTCAAAATTTGACCTGGCTGCCCAAATGGTCATCCCTTTTAATGCGTCCACGCGGCTCAGCGCATTTTCAGGCTGGAATCCGCCGTCCGGGAATCCTTTCAGGTCCCTGCGCTCAACTGCCGCATAAAAAGTATAAATAGGGTTAATATTTTCTACCGGGAAGTCTGTACCCAGCGGCATCCATCCATTTTGATCAAGCATTTGTTTATAGGCATAAGCTGTTTTTAAACGCTGCGGCCCCAAACGCTGCCCTGCCCAATACATATCCGATGTGGCATGAGTTGGCTGCACCGATGGAATGATATTATAATCGCCAAAATACTTCAAATCCTGTGGCGCTAAAATTTGCGAGTGTTCGATACGCCACCGCCTGTCATTTTTACCTTTTAAAACATCAGCATAAATTTTTAAGATCACCCGGTTTGCCGAGTCGCCAATGGCATGGGTACACATCTGGAAGCCTTTGTCATATATCATTTTGGCCACCTGCGCAAAATGCTCTTTACTGCTTAGTAAAAACCCCGTCCAATTTTTTTTATCGGAGTATGGTTTCAATAAACATGCCCCCCTCGAGCCTAAAGCCCCGTCTGCATAAACCTTAAACGAGCGGACATCTAATCCCGGCGTTTTATAAACACCGCGTTTAAACAGGTATTCGTAATTTTCTTCTTTGTCCTCCAGCATTACATACATGCGCATTTTTAGCGCGCCTTTATGCTGTAATTCGGCAATTACATTTACCATGGTATAGGGCAGGCCACAATCGTCAACCGTTGTTAAGCCTACAGCAAAGCAATTTTTTTGCGCACCTACAAAGGCATTTTCAACCATCTGCTCGGTTGGGTCGGGTATTTTTTTCCGGATGAGGCCCATCGCATTATCAACCAGCATCCCCGTGAGTTTCCCTTTTACGGTTTCTATTTGCCCGCCTGCCACCAATTGGCCGGGTTTTATAGCGGCAATATTTAAGGCCGCCTGGTTGGCAATAATGGCATGGCCGTCAACCCGTGTCAATATCACCGGCCTTACCGGAAACAACGAATCCAGCTTCGTCTTATTGGGGAACTGTTTTACCGGCCATTTATTTTGATCCCAGCCATTGCCAATTATCCAGCCGTCAGGATTGCGGGTAGCATAGGCTTTTACAGAATCTACCACCTCGTTCCAGCTTTTAGTGCCTTTAAGGGTAACCTGTTGCAGCGTTAAGCCATACCTGTAAAAATGAGTATGCGCATCAATAAAACCGGGGTACACAGCTTTACCCTGCGCATCAATTACCTCTTTGGCTAAATATTTTTGTTCTATGGTATCGTCATTGCCGACAGCTATAATTTTGCCGTTTTTAACCACAAAGGCCTGCGCCATGCTGAATTTATTATCAACGGTATACACCACCGCGTTTTTTACCAATATATCGGCATTATATTCTTTTTGCTTGCAAGCGGCTGCCAGTAATAGCAGCACAGGCCATAGTTTCTTCATGGAGAATGATTGTGAGTTATGCCAAATATATTTATCCTTATCAGGAAATACAATTATCGGGTGATAAAGTTGGGTGGTATCTGAAAAAAACCATAATCAGCGCACTTTTATATAGAAATCCCATGTTTTACTGAATTTATGTATTCTGCAATTTTATAAAGCGACATTTCGAGAGGCGTAGCCTCGCCCAATATTGTAACAACGGATTTTAATCCGTTGACAAAGCAAATAACAAAAAAGAGAACCGTAGGTTCGGTCAATATTAACCCATTTTTTACATCGTTAGCACTATCAAACCTTAAATGCAAGATATGGTCCGTGCCAACGGCACTCATATAATTGAGTTTTTCTTCAACGGATTGAAATCCGTTGTTAGTATATTGACCGAGCCGATGGCTCTTTAATAAACGCTTTTAGGTTAAACATAAGCATCTTATTGCAATGCAATTACCGAAGAGTTGAACGGTCCGCAAAATTATGCTTCCAAATAATTAATTTAGCATTTTCTAAAACTATCCGCCACCGGCGGAAACGAGGATAATTCATAAATGCCGGATATAATACAGCTATTACCCGATTCAGTTGCCAACCAGATTGCCGCAGGCGAGGTGGTGCAGCGGCCCGCATCGGCAGTAAAAGAATTGATAGAGAACGCGATAGATGCGGGGGCCGATAAAATTCAGCTGATTGTTAAAGACGCGGGCAAATCGCTCATACAGGTTATTGATAACGGTTGCGGAATGAGTTTGACCGATGCCCGCATGGCCTTTGAGCGCCACGCCACCTCTAAAATAAAAAAAGCAGAGGACCTGTTTGCTATCCGTACAATGGGTTTCCGTGGTGAGGCAATGGCTTCTATCGCCGCCATCGCGCAGGTGGAGTTAAAAACCCGCCGCCATGATGACGAATTGGGCACCTGTATTATTATTGAAGGATCAGAAGTTATAAGCCAGGAAGCCTGCTCGGCTAATACAGGGACATCTATATCTGTTAAAAATTTATTCTATAATATCCCTGCCCGCCGCAATTTTTTAAAAAGCAACCCGGTAGAGATGCGCCATATTATTGACGAGTTTCAGCGCACGGCTTTAGCCAATCCATTGATATTTTTTACACTGCACCACGATGGGCAGGAAGTTTACCATTTGCCGGGCAGTATTTTAAAACAACGCATTGTCCATTTGTTTGGTAATAATTATAACCAGCGACTGGTGCCGGTTGAAGAAGATACCACCATTATTAAACTGCACGGCTTTGTGGGCAAGCCCGAGTTTGCCCGCCGCACCCGTGGTGAACAGTTCTTTTTTGTAAACAACCGTTTTATAAAGGATGCCTATTTAAATCACGCCGTATTAACCGCTTTCGAGGAGTTGTTGCCGGATGATACTTTCCCGCTGTATGTTTTGTTTATTGATATTGATCCTTCAAAAATTGATATTAATGTTCATCCCACCAAAACCGAGATCAAATACCAGGACGAGAAAGCTATTTATGCCATTATCCGTGCAGCGGTAAAACGTTCATTGGGCCGGTATAACATTACGCCGAGCTTAGATTTTGACCAGGAGAACAGCATTGAGCATTTAATAACGCATAAACCTTTTGAGGAAATAGTCGCTCCCGTAATCGCTTTTAACCCGGATTTTAACCCGTTCGCGGATAGAAAGACAGATCGCGAAATCCCATTCCTGCGCAATACCGGTGACCGCAGTTCGCCTATCCCTAAAAACTGGGATACGCTGTACGAGATCGCCAAAAAAACACCCGACCAACAGCACGAGATACATGCAGAAAAAACCATCGCCATTGATGAGCAGGAAATAAGCAAGGCAAGCGAACGGCAGTTTTTCCAGGTGCATAACCGTTTTATCATGTCGCAGATCAAGTCGGGATTTATGCTGATCAACCAGCAGGCGGCACACGAAAGGGTTTTGTATGAGCGGTTTCTGCACCAGTTGGACAGCCATTCGGGTGTGAGCCAGCAAAGCTTATTTCCGCAATCGGTTACACTAAATAGCGGCGATTTTGAGTTATTAAGAGAACTTTTACCGGATATAAGGGCCTTGGGTTTCGACATCCGCGAGTTTGGTAAAAACACGGTAGTGGTGGAGGGCATACCCGCCGAATTAAACAATGTGGGCGAGCATGAACTGTTGGAACATTTGCTGGAGGGCTTTAAAAACAACCAGGCTATTTTAAAGCTGGACAAGCGCGACAACCTGGCAAGGGCGCTGGCGCGCAATGCCGCTATTAAAACCGGCACAAAATTGTCATCAGAAGAGATGAATTTACTGACTGACCAGCTTTTTGCCTGTCAAATGCCAAATTTGGCTTTAAATGGCAAACCCGTAATAACTACCTTTACTTTAAACGAATTATTAGATAGATTTGAAAAATAATAGCATACCCCTTTAACTACATAATTATACATGCAATCACCTTTCGCTAATTTACCGCCGGTTGTAAAAAACCTGTTAATTATAAACTGTATTTGTTTCCTGCCATCGCTTTTTTATACACGTGGTTTTAGTACCGATAGCGACCCGATAGCCGGATTGTTTGGCGTGTATTATTTCAACTCGCCAAATTTTAAGGTATGGCAACCTATAACCTATATGTTTGTGCATGGCGGCTGGGCGCATATTATCTTTAATATGTTCGCCCTATTTTCATTTGGGCCGTTCGTTGAATATATAATGGGGTCCAAGCGTTTCTTTAACTTCTATTTTATTTGCGGGCTTGGGGCTATTGGCTTACAAATGCTGGTACAGGCTTACGAAGTACACGCTGCTACAGGCGCTTATACCATAGCAATGGACTATATTCCCAACAGCCCCGCTGCTCTTGCAAAACTACAGGCAATTTATGGTGGACCAATGGTGGGCGCGTCCGGTTCAATATTTGGGGTTCTTATCGCTTTTGGAATGATCTATCCTAATGCCGAATTAATGATCATGTTTATACCGGTACCTGTTAAGGCTAAATATATTGTTCCTGTTTATGTGCTTGTTGAACTGGGATTAGGCCTGGGCCAGTTTGGCGGAGATAACGTAGCGCACTTTGCGCATTTAGGCGGCGCATTGTTAGGATTTTTACTGGTGAAAGCCTGGCATTTGCAAGGGCCGCCGAAGGATTTGTACAATTAATAAGCGTCGAAAAAAATAGCAATACGCGATGAACGCATTTTGGCATAACTTATATTATAAGATTTTCAGATCAACGGGGAAACTGATGCTGTTGATTTGGATTAATATTGCTGTTTTTTTAGCGATAAATATTTTAGCGGTATTTGAGAAACTAATCTTTCACAGCGATGCAATAGAATTTTACTCAAACAAATACCTATTACTATCCGCCGACATCAGTCAACTTAAATATTTTTGGACACCCCTTACCTACATGTTTATGCACGCAGGTATCCTTCATATCCTATTTAATATGCTGGTATTGTTTTGGATGGGGCGGATATTTGAAGAGTTTTTAGGAAAAAAAAGAACCATAGGTTTATATCTTTTAGGCGGTCTCGCGGGTGGGGCGTTGTTTGTTATCTGTTATAATGTTTTCCCGGCTTTTACACAAACACATGAATACCTGTCCACAACGCTCGTTGGGGCTTCTGCCAGTGTAATGGCTATTGCCGCCGCTGCCGCTACTATCGCGCCTGATTATCCTGTTTTCTTGCCATTGTTAGGCGAAGTAAAGCTAAAATGGATAGTGCTCTTTTACGTGGTTGCTGATTTTTTAAGCATCGCGGGCCCCAATGCAGGCGGCGAAATTGCCCACCTGGGCGGCGCCTTATTCGGATTTGTATACGTTAAACAATTGCAAAACGGGAATGACTGGATAGCCGCCATTAGCAACTGGTTTAAAGCAAAACCCAAATTAAAAGTAGCATCAACCAACCGCGATAAAACCGCCGTTAATAAGCCACGCCAGGAAGATGTTGATAAAATATTGGACAAAATTTCCAAAACGGGGTACGATAACCTGACCAAGCAAGAAAAAGACATATTATTTCGCGCCAGCAAAAAATGAAGGCTAAAAAAAAGTTGCCCCTATTTGATAAGCTATTGCTATGGGTTAACTATGCTTTTTGCCTTGCCTTATTACTCAGCTACCTTGCACCCATTACCGATCCGCGTAAATATTGGATAATCGCTTTTTTCGGGTTGGCATACCCGCCGGTATTATTGGGTAATGCTTTGTTTATAATTTATTGGTCGTTCCGGCAAAAATGGTTTTTATTGTTGTCGGCCATTTGTATCCTTTGTGGCATAGGCCTATTAAACAATAATATCGGCTTTCATTATAACCAGGTTGCATTGGTAAACAATAAAAATTGTGTACGGATGATGACCTACAATGTGCACAATTTTAAAAAATTCGGCGCAAAAAAAGACATATCCACCAAGCGCGAGATATTAGCGGTTATTGCGCAACAGGCTCCCGATGTGATCGGTTTCCAGGAATATTACACCCGTAAAAAAGGCCAGTATGAAATGACCGATTCTATTAAAAGAATTATGCAGTCGGCCAGCTATTACATGGAATCGTTCCAGGGGAATGCGGATGAAGTTATCGGCATGGCTGTTTTCTCAAAATTTCCTATTCTCAATAAGGGGCTTCTCAAATTATCAGACGAGCCCGGCAGCGAAAATCAATGTTTGTTTGTGGATCTCAAAATGACAGACCGTACCTTCCGGGTATACAGCATACACCTGCAATCCATCAAATTCGATCCGAAAGACTATAAGTATTTGGATACCATATCCCGGGGCGATCCGGACATACACTCAACCGTTCGTTTGGGTGGTAAATTAAAACGCGCTTTCATCAAACGCGCCGACCAGGTATTTAAAATAAAGGCCCACGCAGCACAATGCCCATATCCGTATATCATAGCAGGCGATTTTAACGACACGCCGACTTCATACGCAGTTAACCAAATGGCAAATGGCCTTAAAAATACATTTGCCGAAAAAGGTTTTGGCCTGGGCCGAACTTATAACGGCGATTTCCCTAATTACCAGATAGATTATATCATGGCATCACCGCAGTTTAACGTTAATACCTATCATATAATTGAAAAAAAATTATCAGATCATTACCCGGTGGTAAGTGATTTGCTATTGAGGTGAACGGTTGGATTTTCAACCCTCCCGGCATCTATTGAATGTTGTGCAAACTACAATCTGTTTTTGGCACGATTTGGAACACTAAATCGCCTTTTTTGATGAAATTGAGCAAAAATTATTTAAGTTTAATGTCAAAAACAGCAAGGTTAATATCGAAATGATTGGGCTTATTATTAAGTTTTATAAAGTTATATAAGCGGTTTTGCCAGGTTTTATTGCAACCCGATTGCAGGACTATCACTAAATTACATGCTTTTAAAAAAAAATGAGGGTCAGCAAAATTCAGGACGAGGCAAAAAAAAAGCGTTCCAGGTGTTCCTGTTTTTATTTGGAACAGTCGCAATTTATGGCGCTCGCGCCCGGAAGAAATCATTGACTTTATCAATCCAATAAACCTAATCAACTTTCTCACCAATCAACCAAAATCCGTAAGTTTGCGCCCATGAAGCAAAGTTTATTTGTTTACAATACATTAACCCGTAAAAAGGAAGAGTTTGTACCCATAAATCCGCCGCTTGTAGGCATGTACGTTTGCGGCCCCACAGTTTACAGCGATGTACATTTAGGCAATTGCCGCACCTATATTTCTTTCGATTTGATCTTCAGATACCTTACCCAAATTGGCTATAAAGTGCGCTACGTGCGCAACATTACTGACGCGGGCCATTTAGAGGGAGAGGGTGGCGACCAGGGAGAAGATAAGATCTCAAAAAAAGCAAAATTGGCGCAACTGGAGCCAATGGAGATCGTTCAAAAATATAGCGTGGGTTTTCATGATGTGATGCAGATATTTAATGTTTTGCCACCAAGTATTGAGCCAGCAGCCACCGGGCATATTATTGAACAGATTGAACTGGTAAAAGAAATGTTAGCCAACGGCTTTGCTTACGAGGTAAATGGCTCGGTTTATTTTGATGTAGAAAAATATAATCAAACACAGGATTACGGCATACTAAACGGCCGCAACCTGGACGATATGCTGAACAATACCCGTACGCTGGGTGGGCAGGATGAAAAGCGCGGCAAGCTCGATTTCGCGCTGTGGATAAAGGCAAAACCCGAACATTTGATGAAATGGCCATCGCCCTGGGGCATCGGTTTTCCCGGCTGGCACCTGGAGTGTTCGGCCATGAGCCATAAATATTTAGGCGAACAGTTTGATATTCATGGCGGCGGAATAGATTTGATGCCTACGCATCATACCAACGAGATTGCACAAAATGTAGCCTGTTTTCATAAAAATCCGGCTAATTATTGGATACACACCAACATGCTCACGGTTAATGGGCAAAAAATGTCAAAATCATTAGGTAACAGTTTTTTACCGCATGAATTATTTACCGGCAATCATTCCATATTGGATCGTGGCTACAGCCCAATGACAGTGCGCTTTTTTATGTTGCAAGCCCATTACCGCAGTACGCTTGATTTTGGTAATGAAGCGATGGAGGCATCAGATAAAGGCTTTAAACGCTTAATGACTGCTATCGGCTTATTGGATGGATTAAAAGCAAGCACCACTACCGAAGTGGAAATTGAGCCGTTAACCCAACGCTGTTATGCAGCCATGAACGATGATTTTAACAGCCCGGTTTTAATTGCTGAATTGTTTGAGGCTGCGCGAATAATTAATTCGGTAAATGATGGCAAACTAAAATTAGATATCAATAATTTGCAGTTGCTTAAAAACATGATCCTACTATTTGTGTTTGATATTTTAGGGCTAAAGGACGAACAAGCGGCAAATGACGATTTGCCTAACTTGTTAAACTTTATTGTGGGGATAAGAAGCGAAGCTAAAAGCAATCATGATTATGCCACGTCCGATAAAATACGGGATGGCTTGCAAAAAATTGGCTTCCAATTAAAGGATGGTAAAGACGGAACTAACTGGAGTAAAATTTAATTCAAAAAATTACGTTACTGCATAAAAAAACAGATTATTAACGAAAGATTATACCACTAATTCACTCCGACACAAATAAATATATAAATTTACCCAATGCTTATCATGAACAGGAAAAACATATTATTTGCCGCTATCGCTTTAGTTGGTTGCTCAACATTTGCTTTTGCGCAAACACCGGCCGGTACCGTTGACAGGGTGATAGCTGCCGAGCAAAATTTTAATAAAGCGGTTGCCAAAAAAGGCATTAAGGATGCTTTTTTAGAGGTTGCCGATGCAGAGGGCATTGTGTTTAAACCCAATGCGGTAAAGATCACCGATTTTTATACCGGTATTCAAAAACAACCCGGCACGTTAAAATGGGAGCCTAAATTTGCCCGTATAGCTGCTGCCGGCGACATTGCGTTTACGGCGGGTCCTTACGTTTACCAGAATGGTAAAACAGATGATGATAAGGTATTTGGTGATTATGTTTCTATTTGGCGAACCGATGCTGATAATAAGTTTAAGTTGTTGATTGACCTGGGCATACAACATCCTGAGCCTGAGCAAGAGGCAACTACGGATTTTAAAGATGCTGATGCAACCAAAAAGATCGAACCAAGCAAAGATCCTTTTAATGCAAAAGGCCTGATTGTGGGTACGGACAAGGATATGAATCATTCGTTAACCTTATCTACATTTGCCGCTTATAAAGAATTTTTAAGCCCTGAAGGACGCTACTATTTCCCCGGTTTCGAGCCGATGACAGGGCGGGATAAAATATTAAAATTTATAGAAAACGAAGCGATAACAGTAAGCGCCGAATATGTTAATGCCGGCCGATCATTAAGTAACGACCTGGCATACAGCTATGGCCGCGCGCGGATAAAAAAGGGTGAGATCGTAAGCAATTACAACTATGTGCGCGTTTGGGAACTTGACAAGGACCATAAATGGAACATCCTCCTGGAAATATTCTCATCTGTAGAGAATGAGTAGTAATTCATTAACTCAATAAATCGATAATTAAAATAATTGCTCAATGATATCATCCGTTGATAAACCATCTGCTTCGGCATGATAGCTGCGAACGATGCGGTGGCTTAAAATTGCTTTAGCAACGGCCTGTACGTCTTCAATATCAGGTGAATATTTGCCATTGATAACCGCGTGACATTTTGCGCCTAAAATCAGGAACTGCGATGCGCGCGGGCCGGCACCCCAATTTAATAAGCGCTTAACCTGCGGGGCGGCAAACTCGCCATCGGGACGGGTTTTTGCAACCAGTTTTACGGCATATTCCATTACATGGTCAGTAACCGGAATATTGCGCACTAATTTCTGGAAGTAGATGATCTGCTCGGCATTTAGCTGTTTGGTAACTGTATTTGTTATGGTACCGGTAGTGTTTCTAACTACCTGCATTTCCTCGGCAAATGATGGATAACCTAACGATACTTTAAACATAAAGCGGTCAAGCTGTGCTTCGGGCAACGGGTATGTACCTTCCTGCTCAATAGGATTTTGCGTAGCTAAAACAAAAAAAGGCTGGGCAAGCTTATGAGTTACGCCTGCGGCTGTAACCGCTTTTTCCTGCATGGCTTCAAGCAAAGCAGCCTGTGTTTTTGGCGGTGTACGATTTATTTCATCAGCCAGGATGATATTTGAAAAAACCGGGCCCGGTATAAATTTAAATGTCCTGTCCTCGCCCAATATTTCCGATCCGATAATATCAGACGGCATCAGATCGGGCGTAAATTGAATGCGATTAAAATCCAGGTCAAGCACTTGCGATACTGTTTGCACCAACAATGTTTTTGCCAATCCGGGAACGCCCACCAATAAACAATGCCCGTTACTAAAAATAGAGATCAGTACGAGTTTAATTACCTCATCCTGGCCTATAATAACTTTGCCTATTTCAGAACGTATTTGTTGATAAGCGTGCTTTAAAGCATCAGCGGCTTCTACATCAGACTGGTGTTGCATATTTTACAGATTATTAACTTGAGTGCTTGTGACAGGTGTGGCCCAGCCTTTTAATTGTGGGCATGATTGATATTCGGGGTCAATTTTAATGTAAGATTCTTTTTTCTTTTTTTCAAACCATTCACTCATCGTACGGGCTATTTTAGCCTGGTTGGCTGCTTCCTTAATTCGCGGAAAATCCTGCGCCATGTTAGCCTTATGTGCATCAACCACTGTTTTTAAATAGAATATTTTATAAGTTTTTTTACCGGCGTTATCCATTACCAATTGCGGTTTTGACATTTCGCCTATTTTCATGGTATCTATAACCAACGCCACCTGTGGGTCAAGTCTGTCAGTGGGTATAAGTGTAGTGCGCACTTGTACGTTATCCTGGTTCAGCATCATACCACCGCTATATTTGGTTTCTTTGTTATCAGAATAAATAGATGCAGCTGTCGAAAAAACATCCGCTCCTTTTAGAACATGAAGCACAGTATTATAAACGGTATCGGCTTTAAGCTTGGCGCGGGCAACACTTTCGTCAGTAACTTTTGGCATAATTAAAATATGGCGTGTATGCACTTGTTCGCCGCGCCGGTCAATCACCTGTAAAAAGTGAAAACCATATTCCGTCTCAAATACCGGCGAATATTCGCCTACCTTTAACTTAAAGGCATTGGCAGCATATTCTTTAACTACGCCATTGCGGTCACTAAATCCCAAATCGCCGCCTAAAGGTGCACTGCCGGGGTCCTGCGAATACGCTGTTGCCAGCGTGGCAAAATCTTCGCCTTTTTTTACCCTGTCAAGCAGGTCCTGGGCCTTTTGTTTATAATATGCCTTTTCGTCCTTGTTCAACTTAGGGTCTATTTCAATTTCACCCACCTCAACCTCTTTATTAATAGTAGGTATACTGTCCTTGCTTATCCCTTTGAAAAACTTTTCAACATCCTGCGGCGTAGTGTTTATTTTTTCAGTGATCTTTGACCGCATACGCTCTGCTACCAGCAATTCCTTTACATCCGGACGTATCTCATCCTTCCATTGTATGCCCGACCGGCCTAAAAATGCCTCCACTTTATCTTCGCCGCCGGCTCTTTGAATCATACCGCGCCATCTGCGGTCAACCTCGTTGTCAATTTCATCTTCCTTTACCTCTATACTGTCTATTACAGCCTGCGCGGCAAGTAACTTTTGCGACACCAGGTTTACGGCTATCTGGCACTTAATATCCGGGTTGGGTTGCCCGTTGTTTGCTAAATAATTTGCATAATCCAACTCAATATCCGATCGTAATATAATGCTGTTACCCACAACCGCAACTATCTTATCCAGCAGCTTTCTTTGTGCGCTGGCAACTGATATAAATAAACAAATAGTTAAAAGGGTTATCCCAAATTTTCTCATGTATGTAAAATGCTAATAAGCTACGGATCAATCATTCCGTAAAAGTTCCGAATTTCGGTAAAATTTATTAATTATGATTGTATAATTAAAATTACAATGTATAATTTATGCGAATATCCCAATAAAGCCTCAAACTGTTTAACTACTTTTGGTTAAAATTTGTTAAAGTGAGAGTAGAGAACCCCGCCGCGCTGCGTTTTATTATAGATGAAGACCTTTACCTGCTAAATATAGACAAATCCGCTGCATCTATTCCCGCATCCCTGCATGTAGAAACGCGTGCCGCAGAATTTAATTACATAGGTGGAAATAAAAAGAACTTCCTCATTATAGTTCATTATGCCGATAAGGAATTTATTGATGATGCACACCTAACCGCGCTCGAAAATATACTTAAACGCAAAGAACTTAACCTGGATGATGTCGCGATATTGAACATGGCAAACCATCATAACAGCACCTATGAAGAAGTACTAACTTATTTTACCCCCAAAAGGTTATTACTGATGGGCGAAAAAACATTGCCTCATACTATCGCTCTTGTACTTAATCAACCAAGGCAATTGGCTGACTGCCTTGCACTTTACAGCTTTAGTTTTGATGAAATGATGACCAGTAATGAAAATAAAAGAGTTTTTTGGGAGCAGATGAAAACCCTGTAATATGCAGCAATTAGTTTTTGCAACCAACAATGTCCATAAGCTGGAAGAGGTGGCCGCCAAGCTAAATGGCAAGCTAAAATTGCTAAGCCTTGATGATATTGCCTGCGCCGAAGAGATAGCCGAAACCGGCACAACTTTCCGCGATAATGCCTCTATAAAAAGCAATTATATCTATAGCCGTTACCATTTAAATTGCTTTGGCGATGACAGCGGACTCGAAATTGATGCCCTAAACGGAGAGCCCGGCGTGTTCTCGGCCCGCTACGCGGGTAGCCATGGCGATCACGCCGCCAATATTCAAAAAGTGCTGGAAAAATTAGGGGCGGCAACTAACCGCAAAGCGCGTTTCCGCACCGTTATATCGCTGATATGGGATGGTGCCGAACACTTTTTTGAGGGCACAGTTGAAGGCTCCATACGTATCTCTATTTCAGGCACGGCGGGTTTTGGGTACGACCCCATATTTCAGCCCGATGGCTACGATATAACCTTTGCCGAAATGACCCTGGGCCAAAAAAACAGCATCAGTCACCGGGCAAAGGCTGTGGAGAAATTGCTCCTGTTTATCAATTCGTATACTGCTGAAAATTAGACGGTTATGCTTAGCTGTTAAAACCTTATAAAATTTGATAAAAGGCTTAAAGATGTTTGTAAAAACCCCGTAAGTTTCAACTAAAATCAGGCAAAACCAGCTATCATGATAATCTCCCTTGCTTTTGTCATTTATTAACGATAATTTTAGGTGATAAACCCTGGCCGTATGCAAAAGTTATCCTTTATACTTTCGCTAATATTCTTACTGCTTATCGGCTTCGGCGCGCGGGCACAGCAAACCTATACCATAAGCGGTACGGTCAACGATGAAAAAGGCGAAATCCTGCCCGGGACCACAGTATTTTTAACCAATACAAAACACAACACCGTTACTAACACCAGCGGAAAATTTACTATTAATGATGTTGAGCCCGGAACATACGATATAGTGATAAAAATGCTTGGTTTTGTACCTTATATAAGCAAGGTTGCTGCCACAAAAAATACGCCGCCAATTAGTGCAGTGCTAAAAAAGGATATTAAGCTTCTAAATGAAGTTACTATAAAAAGCACCGACCCCAATCGGGAAAAGTATTTAATGCAGTTTATAAAATATTTTATCGGCGAATCAACCAACGCCGATAAATGCAAAATACTTAATCCCGAAGTATTAAATTTTCATTATGATAAAAGCACAGCG
>Ga0206816_1097_pt1 | contig 23529 bp, 17 predicted proteins | sample Alteio_BWOrgCont_88_FD_152866 | JGI IMG/M metagenome (GOLD analysis project Ga0206816, IMG submission 152866) | Enriched cells from forest soil in Barre Woods Harvard Forest LTER site, Petersham, Massachusetts, United States -... | ecosystem: Environmental > Terrestrial > Soil > Temperate forest >... | reverse complement strand
GTTCTCCATATATTCGGCATCACCATAAGTATATTCACGGTCAATAGCGTTTTTATAATCTATATTCAATGAACTTCCTGGTGAAAATTGCCAGGAGTAAATCAAATCAATATTGAAATAATTTACATTAAAATCATTGACCACATTATAGGCATCATTAGTCAGTAATAAACCATCACTTAGCAAGGTGTAATATTGTTTGTAAACTCCATTTGAAAGATAATGCCGAACCCGAAAACTCAAAGACATATCGTTCTTGAAGATATATTTCAAGGTCAATGTATTGCTGATATTATAAATATCTCGTTTCCCGAAGATGCTGTTTCCCAGAGAATCAAAATTTGCAAAGCCAACATCATTAACCAAATGATCATAAGAAAAAGAATGTCGCAAGGACAATCGGTTACTGAATTTAAGAATGGGACCAATGTTGAAGCCTAATTCATGCCCATTATTAATCGGTGTGCCGGTATAATTAATCCCAAAATCAAAAGCTATTTTCTTTTGATAAGGAGAGCTTCCCTGAAAATATCCATAAGAGATAATAGGACTGATATAATACCTGCCCGCAACGCGCGGCTCGTAAATATCAATACTGGTAACCGGAGTATAGCCACCACCAATAGCTCCGCCCCAAAAACTTCTAAGCACAGTAAATGAATTGAAGTTAAACGACATAGCTTTTGCCTGACCGGTAGTGTATATATAGGACTTCGAAATATTGAAATCATTATTGGTTTCTTTGATGACCCAAAAAGGCTGATAGATATTATAAATAATATCAGCATTATAAGTTTTGTAATTATAAATGGAACTGACGCCAAGGTCGTTTCTATTGAAGTTATTGCTGGTGCTTTCATCAGAAATACTGAATTGAAAATTGCCACTGATTTTATGAAATATAAAGTAATATTGTCCTCCGATAGTATCAGTATAATCCTTCATTGGCAAATTGTTTTTTACAAATCGTTGGGTAATGGCACCGCCACCTCTAAGCTCATAAACATGTTTTGAATCCTGAATATTAAAACCTGCTGAAGTAACATTGGCATCAAGTGAATCCTTGCTTCTGATAGTGGCTCCATTGATAATATAAATGTCAGCATTGTTACTTAAATTCTGGTCTAATACAAACACATTATAATCCGTCATCGGCTCTGTCAGGATTTTATGCACAGCCCCAGCAGAATCACTGATAGTGGCATAAGTATTATTCGTCACTGCATTAAAAATCCCAATGCCAAGCCCGCCATTGGTTCTTCCCGAAATTTTAAAGGCATTCAAAAGCTGCACCTGTGAAGGGTTATCAATAATAGTTTGACCTGGCAGCAGATTATTTATAACATTATAATATCCATCAGGAGTCTTCCCTATTCGTCGGGTATAGAAAACTTTATCCTTATTGAATAAATCAAATCCCTCCTTGAAAAAAGGACGATTCTCATCAAGGATTATTTCGAATGGCGTTAAGTTTTTTACTCTGTTATCACTTTGTACCTGACCGAAATCAGGCAGTAGCGTAAGGTCTAATGTAAAACGACGATCAATACCATATTTAATATCAGCCCCAGCGGTATAAGAAAGCGACTTGGTATATAAAGTATTTCCGAAGGCATCAGCAGCAGGAGCGTTTTCAAGGTAAGAAGAAATATGTGGAGTAAAGGATAATCGAACAGGTTCATTAATGTCTTTGACACCAAGTAAAGTGCCCCAATAGTTTTGAGGATTTGGCTTTCCTTTGGGGGTGATGCACCATTCATCATATTCCCTGGATCTACGGATGGTTCGGGTAAATTGAACACCCCAGTTTTGCTCCGTCATATTCGGAAATCGAATGGCGGAATAAGGAATTTTCATTACCACACACCATCCATTTTTCATGATACTCGTTTCACTTTCCCATATTGCATTGAAGGTATTATCGCTCATTTTAAAATCCCCTTGCACCCCTGAAGCATAAACATAAAACACAAAGGCATCCTGCTGTTTATTATATGGGTCAATGGAAAATCCGAAGTTATCAGCATTCAAATCATCATCCCTGTTTCCCAATTCATGATAGATGCTGTCGGGATGATCATCATACATCATAGCACCAACATAAATTGCAAAGTCATCATATAGAACTCTTACTTCGGTTCTGAAAGAGGGAGGCTTTCCTTCCGAAGGATCGCTTTGAGTGAAATCATCTCTAACTACCGAAGTTTTCCAAATTTCATCATCCAATGTTCCATCTATTTTGGGTCCTTTCATAACACGGGTAGCAATAATTGTTTTATTCGACATTGCAGCAGTCACTGTGGATTGGGAGAATGAAAGGATGGGAATGGATAAAAAGAAGATTACTAAAAATATTAATGCTTTGTTCATAATTTAAGAAGGCGGCAAAGATAAATATATCTTGTAAACCTTTAAAATGTCATTGTACAAAGTTGAGTCCTATACATCTTGACAATAAAACCGGATATGTAGGCATTTTCATCGTTTTGTGATTGCATTCCATCCTTGTGGTGCAGCAACAAAAAGATGATTATTATTATTAAGCTCGAAAAGGATTCTTTACTTTATTGTTCTACCAATGCTTTGCATTCAACCTTATTCAATAATCTTATTGTTCATTAAAGGATTTAATAAGATGGGCATACTTTTCTGAATTCTTCAAGATAAATTCAGGAAAGGTACCATCCAATTTTATAAAACGATAATGGAAACCTCTGCCAAATATATCTTCACCATTCTCAATAGCTTTTTCAATTGCCTTCGCATCCTTATACTTATCTTTATTGTATTCCGTATGAGCAAAAGCTTCCAGCTTTTTGATGATGGTTTCGACACCGCCAAGATAGCTGAAATGCCAGCCACCATCTTCAATAAACCTAATCTTAATACCTTTGATATCGTAATGCGAGAACTTCCATAAATGCCAATAAATCCGATGAATAATCTTAGGATGAAACAAGCTCGTCATGGTAATGCCTTTCTCGCGACTCCTCTGCGGACCGGTAAAATCTTTGTAATTAATCATGACAGTTCCGTTCCATCTATAAGAACCTGCATTGGAAGCATTCGAACAATTGATATAATAATAATACATCCTTTGACGAAAGATTTTAATGCCACTTTTATTCTTGAATTCAAGGATCTTATTAGGATCAGGAATTTCATCAACATCAGATATTAAGATGACATCCTCAGGCTTGCAGTCTTTCAAACCGTTTATAATACTATTTCTTTGATGATGCTCAAGTATCCATGCCGACTTCCCTTCATATTCGGGGTATTCATCAACAATCACATGAATTATTTTAGGGAGGAATCTCTCAAATCGCTTTTTATTTTTATTGAAATTTAACGGCTTTTCCTTTCCCTGATGCGTCTTAGTGGCTTCCACCAAAACAAATTTATCCACTGTTTTATCAAGGATATTCAGCCTTATTTCGAGAAGGTCTAGCTCATTAAAAAATGTGAAACAATCGTATATCATAAGGTTCTAATAGGACCGCAAAATAAAACAAATTAAACTTAATGATTCTTCTCTTTTTAAATCAATAGGACGTGTAGTTCAATATTGACATAAGATTTTATAATTTCGCATCTTAAATTTTTCTATGAATTGGTATATAAAAGCTCTTCCCCTTTTTATTTTTCTTTATTTCATAATGTCGTATTCCGGATATGCTCAATATGATACAGTGACTGTTCCACCTGCATTGGAGATGAAAATAAAGCCTGAATTTTGGAGTAAGATTCATGATTTCAGTAGAACGCTCTATGAGCCGAGTCCCGTAGCTTATCAATATAAAAATAATAAGGCGATAAAGATGGTAATTACATGCGATATTCTCATGATCAGCATGGATTCGGCAAGGAAAGAGTTGAAGCAATATTGCCTTGATAAAAAGAATGAAGGACCCGCTGTAGAAGTTTCTGAAACGAATGGATTTACCGTTATTAAATTTCCTGATTTTTCTACAATTCTCAAGAATAGAAAAACTTATTGTGAAATCATAGGAATTCATCCTGAAGGATATAAAGCCAATATCCTTTTTGATGCTCCTGAAAAGGATAAAAAATTATTAGATAGTCTGACAGATGAATTTATTCAAAATGCTCATGTAGTAAGTGCCAATTATCTTGATGTGAAGTTTGGATACCCTTTGAAAGATATAAATAAAGAGCTTCTGGTTGAAATTAGAACACAAAAATTAATAGCTAAAATTAAAGAAAAGAATCCTGATTATTCTCCTAGTGAAACAGCCTACGATGAAATAAATAATGAAGCTCGAAGACAAATTGACTTGGATCTTAAATGGGGATATACCTATCAAAAATATTATAAAACAAGAAAAAAAATTACACAAGGAAAGATGCCATATAACGATTGGTTGAACTCTCACTTTATACAGCAAGATGATGACGATGTAGCATTTCTAAGAGCATATGGAGCAGGAGGGCATGGAGAGCTTTTTGAGGGTTTTAATATTGCATTGACAAAACATTTTGGCGATACCTTGTGCTTCAATTTTATTGGTGATCCTCTTGAAATCAGCAGCAAAGGAAAGACTATTTTTTGGACTTATACTTTTCCAACTTGCCCAGTAAAAGATATTACTACATTAATGGTTTTTTGTTTTGTTTATGACACGACTTATAAGAAATGGGATTCCTATAAATCTGTATTCCCAAAGTTTGTTTCAAATGCTGAAGAAATTAATGAAATAAAGATTTTAAAACATAGTCTAGGTGAACAGGAATATGATAATATCACTTCTGATTATATTGTTTTTACCAATGATTCAGGGAAATATTTTATCGGAAATAATACCCTTTATAATACAAACTTTATTAAGGTTGAAAACATCTATTCAAATGCTGGGAATTACAAAGCCATCATTAAGGGGGTTTCCTTTAATGACAATAAATTGGGTTACTTAGAGGTAATAAATTCAGAAGGCGAAAATGATTTAAATGGTTTGAAAAATATAACAACCGATAAAAGATGTTATCAAAGCGCAATTCAATTTGAAGATTTGAGAGGAGATGGAGTTAATGAAGCTTATTTTGTAAGTGTTTCAAATGGGAAAATTCTTCAATCGAAGATATTTATAACAACTGATAAAGGTATAAAGGAAGTACCAATTGATGAAACTTGGAACAGTAGAATAAAAGAAACTGATTTTTTTAAGAAGCTTGCTAAAGAATCAACACTTTCTACCTCTGGATTTCTAAAATAGATGAACAAAAATCCCTCTGGATTCCTATAGATTAATCGCTTCTAAATATGATTCGGTAAGAGGTTTATTCAGGTATTTATAGACATCAGGATTAGAGGAAGCTTTTTTAATTTCCTCCTCACTTATAGATGATGAAAGAACAATTATTTTACACTTTTCCCTATAAATTGGATGCTCTTTTACTAGAATTTTATATTGATCAAGAAACCAAAATCCATCATGATCTTTCATATTCAAATCAAGAAAAATAACATTGGGAAGATGATCTATATTCTTTTTTAGATATTCTAAACCCTCTAAGGCAGTTATTTTGACAATAACATATTTAGCAAAATAGCTTGTTGTTATTACCCTTTCGTTAATAAAATTATCTATGCTTTCATCATCAATCAATAGAACAGATTCAAATTTTGCTTCTCTAATTACTTTTCCCATCAGTATTTTGAATTGTGAAATTGTTTGCCTTGTAGTGGTGATGAGTGGAATCGAACCACTGACACAAGGATTTTCAGTCCTTTGCTCTACCAACTGAGCTACATCACCTTTTTTAGTTTGAGGGCGCAAAACTAACATTTTTTTTAATTTTGGGCAATTAAAATAAAAAATAAATCTCATACTAGTATTATGAACTTAGCAATTGACATAGGAAATACCAATACAAAGGTAGGTATCTTTGAAGGACAAATTATTTTAAAAACAATAATTGTCAACAAACATATCTCACAACTTTTTGATCAGGAATTAAAGATTTATAAAGACAAGATTGATAAAGCTATTGTTTGTTCAGTCATAGAAATTAACAAAGATTTTAACGATTATCTTGATGATAATTTCCCTTTCCTTTTATTCTCATATTCTACTCCAGTTCCCATTAATAATTTATACCACTCACCCTTATCTATCGGGATGGACAGGATTGCTGCGGTTATCGGAAGCAGGGTATATTGTAATTCAAAAAATACTCTGGTTATTGATGCCGGAACTTGTATTACTTATGATTTTATTAATGCTAATAATGAATATTTAGGTGGTGGAATTTCACCGGGAATAATGATGCGTTTTAAAGCGTTAAACAATTATACAAGCAAATTACCGTTAGTGCAAATTATTGAAGAAAATAACCTTATAGGCAGAGATACGATGGAATCAATTAAGTCGGGTGTAGTTAATGGTACTATTGCGGAAGTGACCGCTATTATTGATCAATACAGATGGTTGTATGACGATTTAAAAGTTATAATTACAGGTGGTGATAGTTCATTTTTTGCCATTAACTTAAAAAATGGCATCTTTGCAGCGCCTCATTTAGTTCTTCAAGGGCTAAATGAGGTTTTAATTTTTCAAACAAACAGATAAATTCCATAATGATAAAAAGAACCAAAGCGACCTTCAAAATTTTCTTTACAACACTAAATATCTTTTTAGTTTTATTTCTTGCTTCAAATTGCTTAGCGCAAAACATAACTACATCCCCTTATTCAAGGTTTGGAATCGGGGACTTGCAATCTACTGGGTTTGCAGAAACTGATGCGATGGGAAGTGCCAGTATTGCAGTTCATGAACCATTCAACATTAATTTTTCTAATCCTGCTTCCTACTCTTCGTTGAAACTTACTACTTTTGAGTTTGGTGCTATTAGTAATTTTACTGAATATTCTCAAACAGGATATTCTTCTAATATTACTAATGCAAGCAATATTTCTTATGTAGCATTAGCTTTCCCTGTAATTACAAATTGGTGGGGAGCTTCATTTGGATTAATACCTTATAGTAATGTTGGCTATAATATCTCTGCTGTTGGCTTAACAACAAATGGTGATGTAGCAAATTACCTATATACAGGTTCAGGAGGCATCAACCAATTTTATCTCGGGAATGCCTTTAATATTTGTAAAAGTGTGGCTCTTGGAGTCAATATCTCTGATTTATTTGGCTCTATTCAAAGGCAGAACACCCTTGAGTTTCCTGATTTGTCCACTACTTATGATACAAGGACTACCAATACTATTCAGATAAATGATTTTTCTTATCGCTTAGGGCTTCTGTTTACTATTGATAGTATTAAAGTGGATAGTGCAAAATATTATGGTTTAAAACATAAATTAAAAATTATGTCTAATACTGCTGAAAGCCTTGTTGTGACTAATTCCAAAGATACTCTTTCGATAAATAATCAAGTTGGAAATACTCAAAAACTTTTCGTGATTTCAAACACATATGAAGGTATTTCTTTTTCTAATTCAAAGGACACATTATTTATTTTTAATACTCTTGGAAAAATGAAAGTTGATACTCTTAAACAACTTCCGAAAAGGGTAAAGATTAAAAGTGATCATTCATTTTCTATTGGCATTACTTCTTCTCTTAATACTAATGTAAAAGCTACAAGTGATAGTCTCGTAGAACGATATAATTATTCTGGCGGTACACTGCTGGTGCATGATACAGTTAATTATAGCAATGGGTCTAAGGGTGTCATTACTTTGCCTTTGTCGATTGGTTTTGGAATCTCCTATAAACAAGGTATGCGATTATTATTAAGTGCCGAAGCTTCTATGGAAAATTGGAGTAAATATTCTGCTTTTGGGCAGAACGATCAATTATCAAATACTTTGAAAATGGCGGCGGGCGCACAGATTGCTCCCGATCTTTTAAAAGCAAAAACTTTTTTTGGTTCTATAACTTATCGTTTTGGGGCTTATTATAACAAGACTTATCTTAATTTAAACAGTACTCAATTAAATGATATTGGATTTACATTTGGGTTAGGACTGCCTGTATATCGGTCGCTTTCTAAGATTAATCTTACCTTCCAATTTGGACAACTCGGCACCTTATCTAACAATCTTATTAAAGAAGATTATGCGCGAATAAGTATTGGCTTTGCACTTGCCGATAAATGGTTTAATAAACACAAATACGAATAATAGGGATTAGTTGATGGGTGAGTAATGAACAGTATAGACGTACGTTCAGGTACTATTAAATTGTTCAACTATTTCCTATAACCTTCGAGTAAATATGTCGCAAGGAGAATATTTACTATTTTAAAATAAACAGGATCAAAAGTTTTGTAATTAGGAATGGATTTAAGAATAAAACGGAATATGGATTTTGTTTTAAATATTAGAATTAATAGAGCAGATTTAAGAGCACTATGTTCTATTTTTGTTTCATCATAACCCAAGTCTGCCGCCATCTTTCGAGTTTGTCCACTACGCATTTTTCTATTTAACCAATCATTTAAATATACTCTGTCTGCTTCATTATGATAAACCATAAAATTAGGGTCAATGAAGGCTTTTATTCCAGATTGTTTTAACCTGTTTGCAAAATCGTGATCCTCTGCTCCTGCATGTGGAAAGTCTTCATTATAACCATTGATTTTATTGAATGAAGATTTATAAATTGGAAGAAAATAACTCGCTACAAGGTTCACTTCAAACGCCTTTGCAGTATCCCACTTCACACCTTTATTCCAACCTTGCAAGGAAGTAAAACCATTTTGAATAAGGTATCTTCCAAATTGTGTTTTACGAATCTTTTTATCAAGGTCAGGAGGATAAATCCAATTGGGATTGTAACATCTATCGTTATTATTTTTGTATAATTCGATAGTGCGTTCAAGAGTATGTTTATTAATGAGAATATCATCATCAACAAATATCAGCAAATCAGCCTCAGCAAGCCTTGCACCAAGGTTTCGAGCTGATGCTACGCCACTTTTAGGATTGACAAGTATCTTTACTTTAGGATTATTATTATTAAGAACAATCTTAGTTTTCTTAGAGTCATTTATCACTATAATTTCTGCATCAAAATCATTAATGACTTCTATCGCAGCATTGATACTTTGCTCAAAGACTTTGCCTCTTTCAAAGGTAGGCATGATAATAGAAAATTGAAGTCTCTGGCTCATTAATTATTGATTAATCAAGATATTTAGAATGGGTGCAAAGATACTTTTTGCCATGAAAAGAAGCTCGATTAATTGTAAATAATTCTAAAAATTCCGTATTGATTTGAGGTTTAATTCCCAAAGAAAAAGCCTTCCGATTCATCATCGGAAGGCTTTGTAATTTCCTAAAACCTGACTTTTAATTTCCCTGGAACGGTTTCCAATCTGACCAAACCAAGGTCTCATCAGTGCCGTCATAAGCGACACGATTCATGGTGTCTTTGTTATGAACATAGCCGTCAATCGGGAAGATATGCTTCAATCTGGAGTGCTGTTGCGTGATGGTGCCGGTCAAAACATCCTGGATTTGAATGTGGGTGCCATGACAAAACTTCGTTGATTTCTTGATATTAAAAACCCCTCTTCCTGCGATGCCATCCACTGGTTCGATGCTGTTGATAACAGGCTTGTCCATCACTCCCACTTCTTCCCCGACCTTCGCCAATGGCAAGCCGGTGCTTTCCAAAATAACTTCATCAGCCGTTAAGCCCGTACCGCCACGTTGTCTGTTACATTCAGCAGCAAGAATTTTCCCTAATTTCTGATAATCTTCCATCTTTGATTCGGCAGCGCGGATGTCCATACCATTGCCGCTTTCAGCCTTGTCCTGCGCCGTTCTCCAGGTCACGCCGCCAGCCACAAAATTAGTGTCCTCCGAATGGGTGAAGGTAAAACCGGAGTTGCCGATAATACCCATGCCCGATGTACCAAAATTACTGGTTGTCCTGATGCGTATCTTGTCCGTTGCATCAATCGTTTCACCTTCATAATACTCTTTTAATTTTGACATAATTTTTTATTAGTTTTATATATTATTTTTAAGGCTGCAAATGTACTATAATTAAGTTTAATAAAATGGCAATGGCTTTAGGAATAATAATTTCAGACCCATAAAATTCCAGGAATATAGTACGGAAAATTTTAATCCTTCATCGTATAATGTAATGATTTTTTCAAACCCATTCGTAAAATTTTCCAAAACCATGTTTAAGTTTTATTAAACCTTGTTTAAGTTTTAATAGACCTTATTTACGTTTTATTAGACCTTGTTTAAGTTTTAATAGAACGTGTTTAAGTTTTGATAAACCTTGTTTAAGTTTTAATAAAACGTGTTTAAGTTTTAATAAACGTTGCTTAAGTTTTATCAAAACGTGTTTAAGTTTTACCAAAACTTGTTTAAGTTTTGGCTTAACTTAAAGCGGTAAGTAAAACCGATTTATCATACCATTATCAACACATTAACCCATATTTACGGCATTTATTCACGCTACATACCTCCAATTTTTTGATTTAATAAAGCAAAGACCTTCACAGTAAAAAAAGCCCTGAATCTATATTTGCAAAATATAGTCCCATAGTTTTTAAATAGTGTTTTGTCGTTTTGTAATTGTGGTAACAAACAATAATACCATCTCACAAATCAAAACATTGATTCGCGAAATTAGGGGCTATTTTATTAAAGCTTATTGAGAAATTTTATCTCCAGGAATATTTTCCTCCGTCCTGTACGTAACAATCAATGCCTTTCTTCTTGAAATCGTTACACATTTGATTTGCAGTGGCAGAGGAAAGCTCTTTGCCACCAAGAACAAGAAGATAAGTCGGAGGCATCTTTGTAAAATGATTAGAAGAAATAATTTCGGCTTCTACACCTTTTTGCTTTAATTCAGCAATAAGGTTTAAGGCATTATCTTTAACTTTAAATGTTCCTAATGCAATCAGATAAGTATGGCTTTCTTCCTCCGATTTCATTGTACTATGAGGCAGTGAAGGCTTAGAATTATTTGCAGAAGTTAATGATGCATTATTGTCTGGAATATCAGTTGTAGAAGGTGTTGCAGCATTGGCATCAGAAATGGAAATATTTGGAGAAGTACCCTTCGCTGAAGTAGATGTCTTCACATCATAAGTGACTTCACGAGCCCTTTCAACATGCGAAACCGGAAGGGATTCCTTTGTATCTTCTGATTGGTCAGTATCTTTGGTGTCCGCAGGCTTTTGAACATCAATCTTATCAACATATATGGTATCAGTGGGAAGAACTATAACCTTTGATGATTGATTGCTGCCTGATGCTCCATTTTCTCCATCATTTTTATTTTGGTAAAACTTGTGATAATAAGCATATCCGACACCACATAAATTAAGGAAGAGAAAGGTAGCAAAGATGTAATACAAGCCGAGAAGTCTATCGCCTTTATATGAAAACTTCGCCATGAAGCCATTACTTTTAGTCTCCTTTTCAGTCATTAGATTAGTGCTATAGTTCCTTTATTTTTTATCGCCGCAAAATTAGGAATTAATGTTTAAATTCCCAAATTTTTATTTGTACTTTTTTTATAAATAATTTACCAATGCCTCCGCCACTACAAATGTACTTCCAGAAATCAATACCAAATCATCACTGTCTTCAGCAGCCTTTTGGGCAGCCTTTAAAGCATCATTAACGGATGGGTAAACTTCTCCTTTAAGATGATATTTTGATGCTTGATCCATAAGATCTTTAGCTTCCAAAGCCCTTGGTAAATCAGCATTGCAGAAGTAATAGGCGGCATCTTTTGGAAGTATTTTGAGAACCTTTGTAATGTCTTTGTCCTTAACCATTCCAAACACAAAATGAAGACGTTCATGAGGAGTTAATTTCACTTGGTTTAAGACTTCATGAATACCTTCCGCATTATGAGCTACATCACATATTGTAAGAGGAGCATTATCAAGAATATCCCAACGACCCATAAGCCCGGTCAGTTTCTTAACATTACTAAGCGCCTTTTTAATTTTGTCATCTTTTATAATATAACCCTTTTCCCTTAGTACATCAATGGTTTGAAGAACACCAAGAATATTTTTGGTTTGATAATTTCCGTTGAGATCTAATTCTATCAGGCGAAGAAAAGGCTGATCATCCTTAAAGACATTGAAATTCAGGTATCCTTCTGCGCTATATGGTTGATGGAGATTTTTAATCTTGAAATTCTGATCAGCAAAGTAAATTTTACAACCTCTTTTCTCTGCTATTTCTTTAAATAATTTTTCTGTTTCAGGATGAGTTTCGCTAATGACTACTGGTGCCCAACGTTTGATGATGCCTGCCTTTTCATTAGCTATTTCAACCAATGTCTCTCCTAAAATATCTGTATGATCAAAACCAATATTAGTAATAACTGAAACTTCAGGATAGATAACATTTGTTGAATCCAATCTTCCTCCCAATCCAGTTTCTATAACTGCAATATCAACTTCCTGTTCTTTGAAATATTCAAAGGCAAGTCCCACGGTCATCTCAAAAAATGATGGATGAATTTTCTTTAAAGCCTTACGATTTCTTTTTACCCAATCACATACATACATTTTTCCAACAGGCTTGCCATTAACTTTAATTCTTTCTCTGAAATCAACAAGATGAGGTGATGTGTATAACCCCGTCTTATATCCATTAGTCTGAAGAATGGCAGCAAGAGTATGTGAAGTAGAGCCTTTGCCATTAGTACCTGCAATGTGAATTGTTTTAAGACCTTTATGAGGATTTCCTAATTCTTCCAAAATCAACTTAGTCTTCATCAAATCAGCTCTGTAAGCAAAAATGCCAACGCGTTGAAACATTGGCAACTGACTGTATAAGAACTTTAAGGTACTTTCGTAAAGCATGATTAAAGTTTGTAATTTAAAGTTTAATTATTCTGGAGAGAAAACATATTTAATCTTTCCTAACTGTAATTCAGGCGCACTCGGACTAGCTTCCCACTTCACTTTCTTAGCAGCTTCAATGGCTTTGTTGATATAGAATGGATTTGCAGAAAGTGTTCCTAAGCCTCTCTCTGCACGAGTTACGATTCCATCTCTATCTACCCAGATATTAACTACTACTACTGCTCTTTCATTGATATTTTTTACATCTGGAATTTCTTTATGCACCGCTCTTCGGCTTCCTAATTGATAACTGTTACCATCTCCTCCCGGTCCATCACCTCCTGTTCCAGGTTGTCCATTATAGTTGTTTGAATTTGGATTACCATTAGGGTTTCCCTGATAGCCGGGCGTTCCTGTAATACCTTTTCCGCCGCTGTTGTCTTTAGGACTCTTCTTATATTCTGCTGCCGGATTAGAAGTTCTTGGTTTCTCTTGCTTTTGTTTCTTTGATTCCCCGAGATAGGGATTATCTTCTGTATTTTGTGATGCAACAGGATTCTCTGTATTTGTTGAAGATTTATCCTTCGATGTGCTCTTTGATGGTGCAGCAACTGCTTTCTTTGAAGGAGCAGGTTCTCCGGGAGTATTTCCCATTCCTTCATCAGAAGTTCCTAATGCTACTTCCACTCCGAAACCGCTTTGTTCAGGATATGGAGGAATAGGTGTATGAAATACTACCAAATAAAAAATTAAAAATAAAATAGTATGAAAAATTAATGTTCCAAGGAATGGAGTAATTCTATTCTTCTTTTCTGCTACTACCATTTTAATTCTTTGGTTGTGTTGAAAGAACCATTTTTAAATTCAACTTATATCCTATAGTCATCAAATCTACCAAATCCTGTATGGACAAAGCTTTATCAAGTCTCAAGATGATGGTTCCCTGGTTCAATCTTTTAGATTCTCTATCCAAAACATTTTCTAATTTATCAACAGGAACAGAAACATTATTCACGAAATATCTTAAGTCTTTTGAAACATCAACAGTGATGCTTTGTTTGTTCATCGTCTGTGATTTCTTGCTGCTTGGAAGATTAATCTTGATAACACTTGGATTCACTAACGTAGAAATAATCAGGAAAAACAACAAAAGAAAAAACATAATGTCATTCAATGAAGAGGTACTGACCTCCGCACGCAATCCGCTTCTTTTTCTCAGATTCATTTGCCTTGTTCGTGAATAATGTCTATGAATTCTGCACCATTTAATTCTATTCGGTGAACTATTCTATCCACCATTATATTCAACCAATGATAAAAGATAAATGCAAATACCCCTACCATCAATCCCGCAGCAGAAGTTACCATTTTCTGGTACAGTCCTCCACTTATTAATCCGATACTGATATTATCTGCTAATGAAATATTATAAAAGATTTTGATAACTCCTAATATTGTTCCGATAAAACCAAATAGAGGTGCAATTCCTGCTACTATAGATAGTATGTTCAGATTTCTTTCGAGCTTATAAACTTCTTGTTTGCCCACTGCTTCCATTCCCTTTTCTATATCAACTATTGGTCGTCCCATTCTTGAAAGTCCTTTCCCTATCATCTTGGCATCGGGACTTGATGAGTTACGACACATCTCTATTGCTGCATTTATGTTCCCGCTTAACATGAAGTTTTTGATCATATTGATAAATCCAGGCTCTATCTTTCTTGCCTTTGTTATCACTACGAACCTTTCTATTATCACATACACGCTGATGAGTGATAAAAGTAGGATGGGAACCATTATCCAGCCACCTTTTGCTGCCAAATCCCATAAATCCTCATCTGCCATTGCTGCTCTGCTTGATGCTTTGGCAAGGCTGTCTGCTGCTGCCGGTGTTAATCCTGCTGTCAATAAAATTGAATTTATCATATTTTCTATTCTTACTTTAGTTTTTATTTCAAGCGACAAAATTAGCTTTTAAAGATACGCCAGATAGTACCTTTTCATTTTATTTATAAACAACTAATTGTTAGCTTTTATTGTGCCTTAATGAAAGTTTAATATTTAACGTTTAAAGGGTTTATTAAAGACTTCTTCATTCAATATTAAATCCTTAATCTTTAAATATTTTACTTTATTTTGTTAAAGAAATTTTGTCTGTCTTAATTTCTTTACTAACTTTACAATTCATTAAAAAAAGTAATCATATAAAAACAAAACGATGAACAGAATTCAAATTACAAAAATCATTATTATCTTCCTGCTTTCCTGTGCTGGTATGGCTAATGCTCAATCTTATCATTGCGGAACAGATTCTCTTTACCTCAAATTAAAGAAGATAAACCCTCAAATCGAACTTAATGAGAAGATTCAAAACCAACTGATCTATGAGAAGACTGTTGAGTCCATGAATCATCCATCTTATCATTCTCAGTCCATACTTACAGTCCCCATTGTCTTTCATATTATGCATGAAAACGGACCTGAAGATGTCCCTGATTCTATTATTACGCAAGCTGTGAACCAACTAAACCTCCGTTATCAGAATGCTTCTCCTTATAATGATACTGCGGGGACTGATATCGGTATTCAATTTTGTCTGGCTTCTGTTGATACCAACGGAAATGCTACTACCGGCATCACGCGTGATACTTCTTTTCTTACTAATATTAATTTTAATGATTATACTCATGACACGATGATGAAAAACAAGAATCATTGGCAGGATTATTTATATCTTAATGTCTGGGTTGTTAGAAGTATTTCTAATGGTGCATATACAGGTTATGCTTATTATCCTGGTTCTATCGGGCAGCCTGAAGATGGCGTCGTTATTGCTTATAATGCTCTCAATTCGTATGTTCTTAGTCATGAAGTCGGACATTATTTCGGGCTTTATCATACTTTTACCGGTGGTTGTCCTAATTATAACTGTCTTCTTGATGGTGATTTTGTCTGTGACACGCCTCCAGACAGTACTCATAACTTCGAGCCTTGTCCTGGCAATAGTTGCAGTACTGATATGAATGATACTTCGGGTCATAATCCATTTAATACTGATATGAATGACTCTCCTAATTATATGGACTATACTTCTTGTCCGCTTCTCTTTACTAATGGGCAAAGTCAGAGGATGAATCTTAGTCTTACTTCCATTAGAAATCTCCTTTTGGTGTCTAATGGATGCGGACAGAATTCTACAATCGGCCCTCCCATCGCTGGTTTTAAATATTCCATTGATACTTGTTATACCGGCGTGGTTCAATTTACTGATACCAGCCATAATTATCCGGTAGAGATCAAATGGGACTTCCTGAACAATGGTGTCTATGAGGCTTCTGGTACTCATCCTTCTTATACTTTCACTACTGGTCATCATACCATCAAAGAGGTTGTCCAAGGTATTGTTGGGAAGGACTCATGTTATCGTACTATCTTCGTTCAGTATAATGCGGATGTTATTTATCCTATTGGTTCTTATGCCAACATCAATACTGACAGTGCCGGAAATCTTATTGCCTGTCAAGGCATTGAGGTGGAGCTGTCTTCTGTGGCTGGTGTCAGTTATCTTTGGTCTAATGGAGCTACTACCGAGAATATGAATTTCATTGCCGATACTTCTTGTTCTATTTGGGTTACTATGGTTGATGATTCCGGACTTACATGGCACAGTAATCAATGTCATCAGTTTGCAATCACGGTTGTTCCTGGCGTGGCAAACTCTCAGGTCTGGACTCCTGATAGTACTACTATTTGTCAAAATGATTCTGTTATTCTTCATCTTACTTTGGACAGTTCTATTTATCATTATCAATGGTATGAAGAATATTTTTCTGCCATTAGTGGTGCTACAGATACTGTTTTTGCTGCTCATCCATCCTTTTTCAATGATCAATATTATGCAATCATCACTGCATCCGACGGTTGTACCTCTATGTCTAATATAATATCATTAAATGGGATTCCTCTTCCTGCTCAACAGGGCATTACTCTTAATGGTAATATCTTAAGCACTATTTGGGGCGGTGGTAAGCAATGGTTTCTCAATAATGTTCCTATTCCAGGTGCTACCGGCATGTCTGATACCGTCACCCAGACGGGTTGTTATACTTGTGGCTTTTATTTTTCGCCTCACATTGACTGTATGACTATGTCTGATACTACTTTCTGTTTCTATTTTACTGATATTGAAGCATTGTCTAATACTTCAAATTCCATAACCTTATATCCCGACCCTGTAAAAGATATTCTGAACATAAAAATGAATACCGCAACAATCAATACCACTCTTACAATCGTTGATATACTTGGTCAAACGGTGTATAAGACGGTATTAAATACTGACTTCATATCTATCCCCGTCAATACTTTTCCTGCGGGCATCTATTCCATATCTTTAAAGAATGATAGCGGATGTTTTAACAGGAAATGGGTGAAGGAGTAGGGGATGGAAAGGTATAAGGTATAAAGGTATAGGGTATAAACTTTATACCTTAGTTGTTAAAATTTAAACATTTTCTGACTATTTATACAAATAATTTCGCGTCTTCAAAATCTTTTCCTAACTTTACAATTCAATAAAATAATTAATCAGATAATAAGCATACCATGAACAGAATTCGTATTTCAACAATCATCGCTATCTTCCTGCTTTCCTTTATTGGTAAGGCTAATGCTCAATCTTTCTCTTGCGGAACAGATTCTCTTTACCTGAAATTAAAACAAAGGAATCCTCAAATCGGACTTAATGAAAAGATTCAAAACCAACAAATTTATGAGAAGACTATCCAGTCCATGAATAATCCTGTTGAACATGTTCAATCCATACTGACGGTGCCTATTGTCTTTCATATTATTCATGAAAATGGTCCTGAAGATATTCCTGATTCTACTATTATTGATGCTGTCAATCAATTAAACCTGCGGTATATGAATGATACTCCTTATTATGACTCTTCGGGTGCTGCCATCGGTATTCAATTTTGTCTTGCTTCTATTGATCCCAACGGAAATCCTACTAATGGCATCACTCGTGATACTTCTTATCTCACCAATCTGTATTATACCGATTACATTCAGGATACAACCATGAAGGGCATCAATCGCTGGCAACCTTTTTTATATTTGAATGTCTGGGTAGTAAGAAGTATTTCAAATGGTCAATATTCGGGTTATGCTTATTATCCAAGTTCCGTCGGGCAGCCTGAAGATGGTGTCGTAATCGTATATTATGGCGTCAATACATGGGTTCTTAGTCATGAAATCGGGCATTATTTTTGGTTATATCATACTTTTCAGGGCGGTTGTCCTAATTATAATTGCTTATTGGATGGTGATTTGGTTTGTGACACTCCTCCAGACAGTTCTCTTAGCTTCGAGCCATGTCCTGAAAACTCTTGTAACACTGATATGAATGATACTTCCGGTCATAATCCATTCACTGCTGACATGAATGATTCTCCTAATTACATGGACTATACTTCTTGCCCTAATCTATTTACTAATGGGCAGGCGCAGCGGATGAATAATGCATTGACCGGTGCAAGAAACCTGCTTTTGGTATCTAATGGCTGCGGACAAAACACTAATGTCGGTCCTCCCATTGCAGGGTTCAGGTATTCCATAGATACTTGCCAGACGGGCAATGTTACTTTCACAGATACCAGCCAGCATTATCCCATGATCTACTATTGGGACTTCGATAATACAGGTGTTTATGAGACTTCCGGGCATACGGTTACGCATACCTATACTACTACCGGCAATCATACATGTAAGGAGAAAGTTATTGGTCCTGGTGGCATGGATTCCTGCTATCGGACTTTCTTTGTTAAGTCTGCTCCTTTTTATTATTATCCTTTAGGTTCTTTTTCCGGCATTACTGTAGATAATCAGGGTAATCTTTTTACCTGTTCAGGTACTTCTGTTTGGATGAGCAGTATTCCTGCCGCTCATTATTTATGGTTTAATGGCGATACCACACAAAGTACCACCTTTATTGCTGATACTACTTTCCAGTTGAAATTACAAATCACTGACACCAGTGGTCTTACCTGGCGTTTCTTTCCTTGTTCTACTTTTTTTGTTACTGTTTCTCCTGTTGTTCCGCCTGTGACCATCTATACCAATAGTCCTTTGACTTTTTGTGATGATACTTTTGCTATCCTGCATTCTTCGCTTCAGGATACCAACTTTCATTACCAATGGATTGTCAATAATAGCTATGCCATTCCAGGTGCTACCGATACTGTCTATGATGGAAATTGGCAGGGGCAGGTTGAGTATAATCTAAAGGTTAGTTCGAGTTTCGCCTGCTACTCTCTTTCCAACTTTATTCAGGTTAATGAGATTCAATCTCCTGGTCAGCAATATCTTTTTCTTAATGGAGACACCCTTTCCACCATTTGGAATGACTCCTGTCAATGGTATCTCGACAATGTTCCTATTCCGGGAGCTACTTCTTATACTTATATCATCACGCAGCCCGGTTGTTATTCCATAGAGTGGTATTATTACTCTTCTCCCACGTGCCCTACCATGTCTGACACCGCTTTTTGCATGACTGTTACAGCTCTTCAGAATATTGCGAATGCCTCAAATTCCATAACCATATATCCCGATCCGGTAAAGAATATTCTAAACATAAAAATGAATACTTCCACAATCAATACCACTCTTACAATCCTTGATATACTTGGTCAAACAGTGTATAAGACGACATTAAATACCGACTTCATTTCTATTCCCGTCAATACTTTTCCTGCGGGCATCTATTCCATATCTTTAAAGAATGATAGCGGATGTATAAACAGGAAATGGGTGAAAGAGTAGGGGGAAAGGAATAAGGGTATTGGGGAATAAAGGTATAAGGAATAAAGGTATAGGTATAAGGAATGGGGTATTGGGTATAGGGTATAGGGTATAGGGTATAAACACGGACCGTATAACCTATACCTTTATACCTTATACCCTATTCCCTATACCCTATTCCCTATACCTTAGACCCCCTGTCTATCGTGGCTGCCAAGGAAATCCATTGCTTAAATTGCCTTCATCAAGAGGACCTACAGCCCAGGCAAATAACAAAACATCTTCTTTCAATGGCAAATCTTTGAACAGCATTTTCTTTCCTTTCGAGCCTTTGCACATTGTCATTTTTTGATGAGGATCATCAGCAAGACACCAGCAACCTTGATAAAATTGAGCTCCGGGCATTTCTTCCAAAGTAATCATCGCTTCCCCCGATCTCTTGGTATCTCTGCATTTCTTAATGACAACTTTACCCATCTTTTTTGAAGCAGTTTTTGTAGTCTTGTTTGCGATATAACCAGAGCTGATAAATACTGTTAATTCATTGCCACAGCCATTTGCAACAGCCACTCCATTCTGCTTAGACATGTAAATAAGATTTGAATAATGCTGATCAGAAGTTTCTGTCAATCTTTTGGATTTTGCTTTATCATATAAATCTTTTTCAGTGTCCCAATCATCCTTTGAAACAGGCAAATCAGGATAACTTGCATTGTCTTTTAATTTTGCCCATGCATTATCCATGAAAAAAAAGAATTTCGGACGGCTTCCATAAGTATATGCAAGATTCGCTACCAGCGTGTTTAAAGGGCTTGCAGTGGTCTCCTTCATTTTAAGATTAGGAGCAGGCAATACTTGCTGGACTTTCTTCTTAGCTGGAACGATTGCAGCAAAAACAAAAATCGGTTTACTCAAAAAAGAAATTGAATCGGCAGCCCTTCTCTCTAAATATTCGACTACTCTTCTTTCTGCAATTCTTTGAATCGCCTGTCCTGCCTGGACTTTCATCAAGTCTTTAATTTTTGATTTTGCCATATTATTTATTCATAGTAAATTAATTTTTTCGTGGATGCAAATATACCTTAATAGTTTCATTAAATAAAGATAAGTCTTTAGGTTCGCGAAAACAGCTATCAAAATTGGAATGCTTTATCATTGTATAATTATTCAATATCTGGGATGCTGACTTCTCTTTATTAATCATTAGAATCGCTATAACTAATAACAACAAACATATATTGCCCTGAAACAATAATAAATAAAAATTCTCATCCGATGCCACAAAGTTGAAGATCAATATCTGGTTCCAAAACATCTAAATAGAGAAGTAGAATAAAGAGATCAAGAAACAAAACATTCAGTAATGGAAGTATTATTTCAAAGCATATAAGTGGTATTTTAATACATTAAAGCAAGGAAACAATGCTTGGTAGTAGTACTACTAACCTTAGTAGTAATACTACTAACCTTAAAAGTTATACTACTAAGATTAGTAGCTGAACTACTAAGCTTAAAAGTTTTACTACTAAGCTTAGTAGTAAAACTACTAAGCTTAAAAGTTTTACTACTAAGATTAGTAGCTGAACTACTAAGCTTAAAAGTTTTACTACTAAGATTAGTAGCTGAACTACTAAGCTTAAAAGTTTTACTACTAAGATTAGTAGCTGAACTACTAACCCTATAAGTTTTACTAACAGATATAGATGTCTTTCTTTTTGATCTCAAAATCTCACTTTGAATACTATAAAAAGAACTTCCAAACCCGGAACTTCAGGAAAGAGATGAGGATGGAAGGCTTTAAGGACGGGGAGTTCGGCTTTTATTCTTAATTCTTTTCTATTAAGATGTCATCCCTACGGGATTGTATATGACTCCGCAGGAGTTTAATCATAATAGAAAACATCAATACATAGATTTTCTGTTTCTAATCATTCTTCTTTTCTATTATGATGTCATCCCTACGGGATTGTGTTTAACTCCGTAGGAGTGTAATCATAATAGAAAATATCAATACATAGATTTTCTGTTTATAATCATTCTTCTTTTCTATTAAGATGTCATCCCTATGGGATTGTATATAAACCTATAGGAGTGTAATCATAATAGAAAATATCAATACATAGATTTTCTGTTTATAATCATTCTTTTTTTCTATTAAGATGTCATCCCTACGGGATTGTATATGACTCCGCAGGAGTTTAATCTTAATAGAAAATATTAATACATATAAAAGCTGAACTCCGTAGGAGTGGCAGAGGTTTAATAAATCAAGATTATTGGTTCACATTGGGAAGGGATTGAAGTTAGAATGGAAGATTTGAATTGGAAGATAAGCTTTATATTTTTTATTTGCTCTATCCATTTATTAATCTCAAATACCAAATATTAATAAAGTATCTTTGCAGCCGATAATTTTTTAAAATTTTTTTAGAAACAGAAAGACAAAATGGGATTCGAGATAATAAATAAAAATTGTATTGATGTAATCAAACATGGCTCTATTCAAGAGAAAGTAGATTTGACATTTTTAGATCCTCCTTTTAATCAACAAAAAGATTATGCTCATCATGATGATAATATGGATGAAGCAGCGTATTGGGAAATGATGAAGAAGGTTTGTGGCTATGCCTTTGAAATCAGTAATAAGGGAGCGGCTGTCTATTTTATGCAGCGGGAGAAAAATGCTGAATTTGTATTAAGAACATTAAGAGAAACCGGGTGGAGTTTTCAGAATATGATTATTTGGAAGAAGAAAACATCGGCAGTACCTGTTCCTAATAAATATGGTAAACAATATCAGATGATAGCTTATGCCACTAAAGGGGAAAAAGCTAAAACATTTCATCGTTTAAGGATAGATCCGAAGTTGCCTGCTAATTACAAAACACAAAGAGAAAATGGAATCTTTGTTACTGATGTTTGGGATGATATTCGAGAACTTACATCGGGATATTTTGCAGGCAATGAAGCCATCCGTAATGACAATGGAGAACGTTTTCATAAACAACAAGCACCTTTAGAGTTGTTATTGCGAATAATTTTATCTTCTACGAATGTTAATGATACGGTCTTCGATCCTTTTGCAGGTACAGGAACCACTCTTGTTGTAGCACATCAACTTCAAAGGAAATCTATTGGCATTGAAATAGATCCTGAAAATGCTAAATGTATTTTAGAACGATTAACAAATATCAGGGAAGCGGATTTAATTCAAAAGAATTTCAAAGATTATACGTGTACAGAAAACTTAGTAGAAATTTGGGGAGATGAATTTGAAGTAGAGAAGAAAAAAGGAGAATCTGATTTATTACTTTTCGATAATTAGATGACTTCAATATTTCATTTCTATAAAGATCTTTTTGATAAGAAAGATTTATTTGAACACATTATCAAATTAGAAGATTTTTCGTTCAATTCAGATTTACTATCCTGTATCAACAAAGGAGTTTTTCCTGATTTAGCCATTAGACTCAATAAAGATAAAAGCATTTTTACGGGCGGAGAATTGATTGAACTAAAAGATAGTGATTATTATTTGGTTTCTTCATTTAATTCAACTATTCCAACAGCAAAGAAAAGTATTGATAGAATTATAAAAGGAGAAAGCAGTCATGTAAAGCAACAAATGGAACTTGCAGGAGATGATATTTATTCTATGCCAGAAAGAAATGTGTTTTATCTGGTGAGAGGGAGGAATAAAAAGAAAAGTTCACAGAAAATAGTTCTTGTGGATGGGAGTTTTTTTGAGACAATAGGAACAAATGATTTGATCAGTAGATCCTTTTCACAAGTCTTAAATGAAAGACTTAAAGAAAGTGGAAAAGAGATTACTCCCGAACTTGAATTATTGTTAACAGAGATGTTTTCTGAACAAGAAAATTTCAGTAAAGTAAGGAGTGT
>Ga0206816_1096_pt1 | contig 23576 bp, 19 predicted proteins | sample Alteio_BWOrgCont_88_FD_152866 | JGI IMG/M metagenome (GOLD analysis project Ga0206816, IMG submission 152866) | Enriched cells from forest soil in Barre Woods Harvard Forest LTER site, Petersham, Massachusetts, United States -... | ecosystem: Environmental > Terrestrial > Soil > Temperate forest >... | reverse complement strand
TCATTAGTGCCACCAGTTCCGCCAACGGCAAAAATAATATTTTCAAATTCAACATTTGTTGAGGTCGTTGGGGCGCACCCGCCTGATGAAGAGATAAGAGGATTGGCATCTTCATTTGTAGAGCCAAAACTGGATGTGCCCCCCTGAGCATCCGGGCTGCCTCCGGCTCCAACGGTCACTTGGTAGGTTTCACCAGGAGTTACATCAAAAACTTCCTTGCCGTATCCACCTGCTCCTCCTCCAGGACTGGGAACAGAACCAGTACCACCTTCTCCAGTTGAACCGCCGCCACCGCCGCCGCCCCATGCCTCAACAGTAATTCTATATATATTTGTTGGGACCGTGAATTGAAATGTTCCCGGCGTATCGAACACTTTCATTTGCGGCATGGCGCTAACATTGGTCAAGCCGCTGCCATCGCCGTAAAACGTACCGCCGGCGTAAACATCAGAAGGAAAAAAAATTCCCGCTCCGTTTGTATTAAGAACCATCTGCTCGGCGCCATTATCGCTAATTATAAGGCTGTGTGATGCGGGGGAAACCGCGATATTCCAGGCGTCTGAGGACACTAATATATTTGAGTTAATGAAAGTCGCTGCAAATGTAGATAGTGTCGCGGCTGCAGTTGCAAATTGGGCGTACGGCGTGGGCAAAATTTGCACGCGAGGCGAAAGCTCTTCGCTGTCGCTGCCACTTTGCACGGTGATGTTGAGCCAGCGCGCCAGGCCGTTGAACGCGCCCGAACCAAAATCGAGGTTTACGGTGAACAATCCGTTGGCAAGGGTGTTGGTGGTAATAATGGAGCTTCCGACCTGGTTGCCGCCGCTGGCAGAATCGTAGAGCGCGAAGACCATTGTGTATGTGCCGTTGGCGTTCGTGCCATTGTCGCGAAGCTGTCCTTGATATGTGAACGCTGTCGTTTCCTGAGCGAACACGGTTGAGGATTGAGAGATGAGAATCAAGAACGCCAGCATAGCCAGCGTGATACATAGCTTTCGGATTCGGTTTTTCATGACGTTGTTCTGATTAACTCCATTTGAACTCCGGCATAGGGCGGCCAATGTCCCCTTGGCAGAAGTAGGACGATTTGTTAGCTGAAACAAGTAATTTTGTCAACAAAAATCACAGGCATATCCCATAACCATCGCGGTAAAAATAGGGGTAGTGACGAACTAACGCATTTTCCATTCCCATGAGAGAATCGAGGAATGTGGAATGTTAAGTTTTTAGTTTTGAATGATCCGTCAGGCGGCGGACAGGGGGGGCACCATGGAATGGGGCAAGCTGATGCGCCCTACCTTTTGCAGATGGACGCGCAGCAACGCGTCCCTACCATGGAATTGTGCGGCGGTCAGGGGACTGACACGCCCTACCTTTTCAAGGTGATTCAAAATCCGGGTGAATCCAGCCTAATCAAGGTTAATCCATGTTAATCCAACATCATGCCCACAACAGAACAACACACGAAACGGCACTCGCTTTGCTCGTTAGAGCCCCCCACCCCCAGAATGGAAATGGAAGAATGTTGAATTATGAATGATGAATTATTTCAGAATGGCGGTCAGAGGACCACCGTGGAACGGGGCAAGCTGACACGCCCTACCATCGGACCAGACGGCGGCGCGGCAGCACCGCCCTACCGTTCTTGAAACTTTCAACCTGAAACTGTCTATGTTAGCGTTCGGCATGAACTTTCTTGTCACGGGCGGCGCGGGTTTCATCGGCTCGCACGTTTGCGAACGGTTGCTGCGCGACGGCCATGCGGTTTGGGCCTTTGACGACTTGAACCCGTTTTATGACCCGCAGTTCAAGCGCCGCAATCTCCGCGAAGTCCAGGCGCTGGCCAAGCCGTTCGAGTTCGTCCATGGCGACGTCACGGATCGCCCGGCGCTGGATGAAATCTTTTCGTCGGTCAAATTTGATCAGGTCATTCATTTGGCGGCGAGGGCAGGGGTGCGTTCCAGCCTGGAACAGCCGGCGCTGTACCAGCGCGTGAACGTGGAAGGCACGACGAACGTCCTGGAAGCCGCCCGGCTGAACGGCGTGAAGAAAATCATCATGGCGTCGTCGTCATCGGTCTATGGCCTGAATTCCAAAGTGCCATTTTCAGAAGGCGATCCCATCGTTTCCGCGATTTCGCCGTATGCGACGAGCAAGCTGGCGTGTGAATCGCTGGGCCATGTCTGGCATCACATTTATAAGATGGATGTCACAATGCTCCGCTTTTTCACGGTGTATGGACCGCGCCAGCGGCCGGACCTGGCCATCTACAAATTTTCCAAACTGATTAGCGCCGGGAAACCGATTCCCGTGTTTGGCGACGGCGCGGCGGCGCGCGATTATACGTTCGTGGCCGACACGGTGGACGGCGTGATGGCCTGCACGAAGAAGGAATTTGGCTACGAGATTTTCAATCTCGGCGAATCGGAAACGATTTCGTTGAGCCGGATGATTGAGCTGCTGGAAAGCGCGCTGGGCAAGAAAGCGATCATTGACCGCCAGCCCATGCAGCCGGGCGATGTGCCGCTGACGTTTGCGGACATTTCCAAAGCGCGTGAAAAGCTTGGCTACAATCCGCGCGTAAAATTTGAGCAGGGCCTCAAACTGTTCTCAGAATGGTTTTTGAAAAATGAAAAACCAATGTAATCAGGGCTTCACCGCTGGCCTCGAAGGCGGCGAGTTCGTCTCAAGCAACTCTTTCTCGTGTTGCTTCTTGAACGTGGAGCGCAGGAGCCACCAGTGCTTCAGGCCCTGGACGAAATTGTCATAGTCGGTGATGGTTTTGGAAATACTGGCGAGCATGTTGGAATTGGCCTGCACCTGGGCGTTCAAATTGCTCGTGATGTCCGCGAGATTGACGAGCGTGGCGGTGACGTTCGTGTCCAAATTGGCCACGAACATATTGGCGTTCGTGAGCAACGGATCGATCTGCGTGATGGTGAAGTTCACATTCGTGTCCAGCCGCTCGATGGTCAGGTTGGCATTCGTGAGTAGTGGGTGCGTGTCCATGACGGTAATGTTCAAGTTGGAGGTGACCTCGGCGGTGTTGTTGAGGATGCGCCCGAGCTGGTTCGTCAACGAGAGGAAGTTGGGCAGCGCGTCCTGGACTTGCGAAATCATGGCCTGCAAACGGTCGTTGACGGGAGGCGTTTCCTGGACGGGCAGCCAGGCGGTGTCGTCGTTCGTTTTAAAATTGGCGTAGGTATGCGAGCGCGGATGCCACCACGCGGCGATCTCGTGCTTGTCTTGTTCGGTATTGTTGTAGGCGGTCACGGACGGCAGTTTCATGTCGGCGATGCGTTGGAGGTTGCTGTCGTTGAGCCAGGTGTAGGCGCGAAAAACGAGGTTGGTGTTTTCGTCGTAGATTTCCTGCGCGAGCTGCCATTGGCCGGGTTGCGAATTCACGTCCGATTTCAATTCATCGAGGTTGCTGAAAACGGTGATGGGCTGGGTGACGCAAATGGCGTAGCCGTTCGTGCCGCGCGTGACTTCGAGGTCGCGCTGGTTCAAAAAGCCGGCGGTGTCGACTTTCGCGTAAGAGCCCTCAGACCAGATGTAACGGAAGTAAGGGTCGAACACTTCAAACTCGACGCGAACATTTTGTTTGGCGCGTGGCGGCATGGGATGGACGAGGATGATGTGCCCGACGGTGAAACCCATGAGCGTAACGTCATCGCCGACTTTCAGGCCGGTGGAGCTTTCAACAAAAATATGAAACTTGGCCTTGGTCACGAACCAGCCGCGTTGCCCGGCCATGTGGTAAAGGTAATAACCAAAGCCGAAGAGCAGGAGGGCCGTGGCCAAAAAAACAAACCAGCCCACGCCGCGTTCCATCCGGCTGAGGCGCGTACGCAGTTGCGGGGTCAAATCCTGTAAGGGCATAAATATTTAACGTTTTAGTGGTTCGACGATTTCCTGAATGGGTGTGGCCAACAATTCCTTTACCAGCGGTTCATCCGACGAAATAACTTCGTTCCACGAACCGAGGGGCACGAAGCTTTTGTCCTTGAGTAGAGCGAATTGCCGACGACCACCGCGCCATGGGCGGAAATCGTCCGTGGTGACAACGATGGTGAGGGTCTTTCCGCCGAGCCATTGGTGGGCGCGGTTCAGCTCATCGAGGAACCGGAGCCACCAGAGCGAGTGGCGTGCATCGAGTGCGCCCAGGGGATTGTCCGCCAGCAAAATGTCCGGCTGGAGCGCCAGGGCGCGGGCGAGGGCCGCACGTTTGTGCCAGCTTCGCGGCAAGTTGGGGGGCATGATGTCGGCGATCGATTTCAGCCCGGTCAGTTCGATCAGCTCATCGGCGGCTTTGGCTGCGTCGTCGGGGTGCAGATTCTGATGATATCGCAGGGGTAGCGTGACGTTTTCGGCGACGGTGAGGTAGTGAAAGAGCTCGGCGTTTTCGAAAACCAATCCCATGCGCAAGCGGTCGGCCAGGCGGGCTTCATCGAAAATCCGCGTTTCGTTTCCGTAGAATTTGTAACGGCCTTGCGCGGGCGGGATTAATCCAGCGGTGGTCATCAGGAAATCGCTTTTGCCTGAATGTTGCGGCGCGCCAACGACCCAAAATTCCCCGCCGGCCACGGACCAGTTGACGTCTTTGAGCGTAATGAAATCCGGGTCCTGCATGGCCGCAATGGCGACGCCGATCATTTCAATCGGCAAGAGAGAGGGGGTTTCGTCTTTGGTTTTTTCGGTCATAGACTGAGATAAAGCAGAAAGTAGATGGCATCGATGAAGACGCAGGCGATGATGCCCTGGGAAGTGGCACGGATAGCGAGGCGGGATAATTCATCGAGCCGCAGCGGTTGGGCGAGGCCGTGGTAGCACGTCACAATCCCGATGAAAAATCCGAAGGTGCACGATTTGAGCGCGAGCAGGGCGAAATCCAGCCAGCTCAGCGAACTGGCGAGTTCTGAAAAATATTCGCCGGGTGTAAGCGGCACGTTTTGGAGAAAGACAAACAAATAACCGCTGCCCAGCGCCACCAAAATGAGGTAGACGGTCAGGGAAAAAACGCCGAGAGTCATCCCGATGACGCGGGGCACGACCAGATAATGCACGGGGTCAATCCCGGACGCTTCCAGCGCCTCCACTTCGTTGAGCGCGCGCGCAGTGCCGAGTTCGATGACATTGGCATTGCCCACGCGCGCCAGAGCCAGCATCGCCGCGAGCAGGGGGCCCAATTCCCGGACGATGACCGTGACCATGATGGTCCCGATGTAATCGAAGGCCCCAAATCGCGCCGCCACGGTGACCGTCTGGCCGATGGCCAGGAAGCCCAAAACCAAGGCTACGAACATAAACATGGGGAAGAGGCGCGTACCGCAACGGGATATTTCGTACCGGATCATGGGATGAACCACGTTCGAAGCCACGTTGAGCTTTTTGAAAATGACGCCCAGGGTGATGAGGGCGAAAGCGCCGATGCCCTGCGCAGTGATGAGAAAAAGAAAAATCTTCCGACCCAGGAAATCTGTGTAGTTTCGCGGTAGCGGCGCGCGGCGCAACCATTGCTTTTCTGATAGCCGAAAAATGCTCCTTCCTTGCACACCAGAAGATAAAACTGGTTATGGTTTCCGTCAAAGAGGATTTTTTTTGACAGCGTCTCATGTGGCTTAGCCTTCACCTCTCCTGAAAAAACAATTTTTTTCTCCAAAACTGTTGGACTAGCCTTGACTTACCTTGACCAGACTTGACGAGCCAAACGGGTCTTTCAATTCCCCCACCTCCGCCGCTTCCTTTTTCCAAAAAATAAACAATCTTTTATTTCTGGAAATTACCTTAATTTACCTAAATTTGGTTAAATTTACCTAAATTGAACCTAGATTTAGCTTAACGGGCTCCAGATGCCTCACCCCCCATTTTCCTTTTTTGCCTGGGGGAGGGGGTCTTTAATAGGTTAAAATAGGTTAAAATAACCTAAAATGGAAGTCAGAGCCTCGTCACCTCGGCTCCTACAACCCGCTCGGGGGAGGGGGCGAAGTACTGCGAAGTAGCCCGAACCGGACGCAACTGTCTGCCAGTCTAGACAATCTGCTCCGCCCCCCTCCCGGAGGCCTGGCACAGGCTTGCACAGCTTGGCACAGCCTGAGAATTTTGGGATGCCTTACGCGAATTACACTAATGAACGCGAATTCCCATCCGCACCGCCAAATGGAATGCCTGAAGATGCATCCGGCGAGACGCCGGACGCAGCGACCGGGGACGGTCGCGCTCCCCAAAAAGGAACGCCCTCCCTTGACTGTATGTCAAAGAACAATCGGTGAACACATTGGTCCACCGTGCGAGGATGTTAGCTTAAGGCGACAAATCTCTTAGTTCGTCACTACCCCTATTTTTGAATGAGCGTTTTGGCAAAGAAGCCCGCGTTTCGCGCCTTTGCTTATTGGCTTATTTGCGTTAATTATTTGCCGATGACGCAAGCTGAAGCCAGGAAACGCCATGCGCAAATAGTTGGAGAAATCCGGATGCACGACCATGCCTATTATGTCGAGGCGCGTCCGAAAATTTCCGACCGTGAATACGACGCACTTTACCATGAGGTGCTCGACCTGGAAAAAAGCTTTCCCGATTTGGTCACGCCGGATTCGCCGAGCCAGCGCGTGAGCGGCGAACCGCTTAAAGCATTTCGCCCCGTACGGCACCTGCTTCCAATGTTGAGCCTGGATAATACTTATTCGCAGGATGAAGTCCGCGCTTTCGTCGAGCGCATCCAGAAAATTCTGCCGAATGAAACACTGGACTGGGCGGTCGAGCCCAAAGTGGATGGCGTGGCCATGAGCCTGCGTTATGAGAATGGAACGTTAACCATCGGCGCCACCCGCGGCGACGGTACCACCGGCGACGACGTCACGGCAAACATAAAAACCATCCGCAGCGTACCGTTGAATTTGCGCCCGGCGGCGTCCGGCACAAAATCCAGGCAGAAAGGTTTGTTTGAAGATGGGCATGGGAACCCTGCCTTACTTGAAGTCCGCGGCGAAGTTTATATGACCAAGTCCGGTTTTCAAAAATTGAATGCCGAGATGGCCGCCGCCGGAGAGGAAACCTACGCCAATGCGCGCAACACTGCCGCCGGTTCGCTTAAACAACTGGACCCCCGCGTCGTGGCAAAACGTCCGCTAGACGTGGTCGTGTATGGGCTCGGCAAGGTCGAGGGAGGCGAGCATCCGCCGACACACATTGAGATGTTGAAATGGCTCAAGGTGTTGGGTTTTAAAACGCCCGAAAAAATCTGGCATTGTCATTCGCTAGATGAACTCATCGCGGCGATTAACGAGTTGGACAAAATCCGGCATGACTTTCCCTACGAAACTGATGGCGCGGTCATCAAATTGAATGACTTTGCGCAGCGCGAGCGTGCCGGCTTTACCTCCAAGGCTCCGCGTTGGGCTATCGCTTACAAATACGCCGCCGAACAGGCCAATACGAAGTTAAATGACATTACCATCCAGGTCGGCCGCACAGGCGCGCTCACGCCGGTGGCGGAACTGGAGCCGGTGTTCCTCGCGGGCAGTACCATCAGCCGTGCCACATTGCACAATGAGGATGAAATCAAACGCAAGGACATCCGCATCGGCGACACAGTGGTCATCGAGAAGGCCGGGGAAGTCATCCCGGCGGTCGTGAGCGTGGTCATGTCGAAACGTCCGCGTAACGCCGAGCCCTTTGATTTTGCGGGACACATACATAATAAATGTCCTGTTTGCGGCAGTCCGATTTCGCGCGATCCAAAATATGTCGTTTGGCGTTGCGAAAACCTCCAATGTCCGGCGCAGGCGACGCGGCGGTTGGAATTTTTTACCATGCGCGGTGCGCTGGACATTGAGAGCGTCGGCGGCATCGTGGCTGACAAGCTGGTCGAACGCGGGCTCGTCAAGGACCCCCTCGATTTATTCCTGTTGAAAGTAGAACAACTCGCCACGCTGAACCTGGGCACTGATGACGCGCCACGCATCTTTGGCGAAAAGAACGGGACGAAGGCCATCCAGGCGATCGAACGCGCCAAAACGTTTCCGCTGTCGCGCTGGCTTTTTGGTCTGGCCATTCCCGACGTGGGCAAGACGACGGCGCGCGACCTGGCTACCTTCCACGAGACCATTGCAGATGTGGCGCATTCGCCGTTGCTCAAAGATATTTGCGATTATCATGAGAAGACCTCACAACTTTCGGCGGCTCGGAAGGAAAGTCCCGAGCGCCACGAAAAGCTAAAAAAAGAAATCGCAGAGATTGCCGCGCGTTTGATCGCATCCAATTTTGCCGCGCCTTCCAAGAGCAAGGCGGAAAAGGAATCTGGCATCGTAACGAAAGTCGGGCCGGTCGTGGCCCAAAGCGTCCTCGACTTTTTTGCCGGTCAGAACGGCAAAAAGATTTTGCGGCGGATGAACGAACTCGGCATTCATCCCGCCAGCGAAAAAATTTCCGCCAAGAAAACCGCGGGATTACCGTTTGCCGGAAAGACTTTTGTCCTGACCGGCACGTTGCCGAATATGACCCGCGAAGAAGCTTCAGCGAAGATCGAATCGCTCGGCGGCAAAGTGAGTGGCAGCGTCAGTGGCAATACGGACTTCGTGCTGGCGGGCGAAGAGGCTGGTTCGAAACTGGACAAGGCACAAAAGCTGGGAGTCAAAATCATCAGCGAAAAAGAGTTTTTGGTGATGTGCGGGTGAGTCCTGTCCACATTTGTTCGCGCTGTGCGTCAGAGGTTGTTGCCTTAAAGAGTCAAAGATATCTTTACTTTCCCATAACACGAAGGAGTTACTAAAAGTTAGCTTAGTCGTGTAATATCCACATCCCCATATTTTTGTTAGTTTCTTTATCACGGCAGCAACGACGATGTGAAGAATAAATAAAGGAGCGTCGGTCGCTTTGGCTGGTTGCACGAAGACAAGGAGAACCATGTGTGAAAACCGAAAATCAAATTGAAGATTTGCCGGGAGATGCGGCCAAAACGTCCGAAGAACACAGCTATAACCGCCGCCGGTTTTTGCGTGATACGGCCCTGGTGGTGGGCGCAGCCCAACTTGGCGTTGCGGGTTTGGCGGGCGCGCAACCTGAACCGGTCGCCGCCACTCAAGAGCCTGAGATTATTCGTCCGTTTCAAATCAGCATTCCTGACGAAGATCTGGCCGAGTTGCGCCGGCGAGTATTGGCGGCCAAATGGCCCGACCATGAAACGGTGACGGATGACTCGCAAGGGGTACAACTCGCTACCAGCCAGGAGCTCGCGCGTTATTGGGCGACCGATTACGACTGGCGGAAAGTGGAAGTTAAGCTGAATTCATTGCCACAATTTGTAACAACGATTGATGGCGTGGACATCCATTTCATTCACGTTCGTTCGCAGCATGAAAATGCGTTGCCAATCATCATCACCCATGGATGGCCGGGCTCAATCATCGAGCAACTGAAGATTATCGAGCCGCTGACCAATCCCACAGCTTATGACGGCAGCGCGGAGGACGCTTTCGATGTGGTGATTCCATCCATGCCGGGCTACGGGTTTTCCGGCAAGCCGACGACCACGGGTTGGAATCCGGAACGCATTGCGCGGACGTGGGCCACGCTGATGGCGCGCCTGGGTTATACGCATTACGTGGCGCAAGGGGGCGATTGGGGCGCGTTTATTTGCAATGCAATGGCCGAGCAGGCGCCGGCGGGATTGCTAGGAATCCATGTTAACTTCCCGAGCACGATTCCAACTGAGATTGGGAAGGCAATCATGGCTGGTAATCCGCCGCCAGCCGGTCTTTCCGCCGATGAACGACGCGCGTACGAGCAGAGATTGGATCTTATAAACAAGCATTATGGCTACGCGATTGAGATGGGAAATCGTCCGCAAACACTGACTGGATTAGTGGATTCCCCAGTGGGCCTGGCAGCCTGGATGATGGACCATGACGGACGCAGTTGCGGGCAAATCTCGGATCTTTTTGTGAATGGAAGGCCCTTCGGCGCCATTACCCGGGACGACATCCTCGACAACATCACGCTTTACTGGTTGACGAACACAGCGATTTCATCGGCCCGCCTGTATTGGGAAAATAAGGGAAAATGGTCTCTCAGCGCCGTGAATGTTTCGATCCCGGCGGCGGTAAGTGTCTTTCCGGGCGAGACGTATCAAGCTCCGCGGAGCTGGACGGAAAAAGCTTATCATAAACTGATTTATTTCCATGAAACGGACAAAGGTGGCCATTTCGCGGCGTGGGAGCAGCCGGAAATCTTTGCGGAAGAAGTGCGCGCGGGTTTCAGATCACTCCGCGCTTAAATAAAAAAAATCAAATCAGAGGAGATAAATATGAATACGAATGAAATTTCGGAAACGGCGGGGACGCCTGGAGAAGCGTACACTCGCCGGCGATTTTTGCAAAATACGGCTCTGGCGGTTGGCGCTATCGAGCTCGGCATAGCAGGTATTGCGCGAGCGCAGTCCGCCACTGAACCGGTAATGACCATGGCGGGAGATCCGGATAGCATTCAGCCGTTTCAAGTCAATTTTCCCGACGAGGCCCTGGCCGACCTGAAACAGCGGATATTGGCGACACGCTGGCCGGAGCAGGAAGCGGTGACTGATGACACGCAAGGCGTGCAACTCTCCACGATACAGGCCGTCGCAAAGTATTGGGTGACGGATTACGACTGGCGCAAGTTTGAGGTGAGACTCAATGCGCTGCCGCAGTTTACGACCGAAATTGATGGCCTCGACATTCATTTCATCCACGTTCGGTCGAAGCATGAGAATGCCTTGCCGATAATCGTCACGCACGGTTGGCCCGGCTCGATTGTAGAGCAGTTGAAGATCATCGAACCACTCACCAATCCCACGGCGCATGGCGCGAGCGCAGCGGATGCCTTTCACGTGGTGATTCCGTCTCTGCCAGGCTACGGGTTTTCGGGCAAGCCAACCGCCCCGGGCTGGGACATTGCCCGCATTTCCCGCACATGGGTTACGCTGATGAAGCGCCTGGGATACGCGCACTTTGTAGCGGCCGGTGGCGATGTGGGGGCGCAGGTCGTTGACGAATTAGGCGTGCAGGCGCCGCCGGAATTGCTGGCCATTCACTCAAACATGCCGGGTACCGTTCCAGATGACGTTGCCAAGGCTCTCAACAACCACGAACCGCCGCCAGCCGGCTTGTCCGCCGACGAACAGCACGCCTGGGACCAACTCGACTTCTTCTACAAAAAAGGGCTGGGATATGCCATCGAAATGAGCAACCGTCCCCAGACGCTTTACGGCCTGATGGATTCGCCGATTGGATTGGCGGCCTGGATGATTGATCATGATATACGCAGCGAGGAGCTCATCTCCCGCGCCTTTGCCGGAAAAACCGAAGGCCTTTCGCGAGATGATGTGCTCGACAACATCACGCTTTATTGGCTGACGAAGACGGCGGTATCTTCGGCGCGTTCCTATTGGGACTATTCGGCCACAGCAAAGAAAGGCTTTTTCGACGTCAAGGGCGCCACCGTGCCGGTAGCCGTCGGTGCGTTTCCGGATGAGATTTACACAGCGCCGCGGAGTTGGGCCGAGCGCGCGTATCCCAAGCTCATCCATTACAATAAACTCCCGAAAGGCGGGCATTTCGCGGCGTGGGAACAGCCGCAATTCTACTGCGAAGAAATTCGCGCGTCGTTTAAGTCACTGCGCGCATAAACAATAATAACCATTAACTAAGGAGATAGACATATGAATACAACGGAAGAAACCATGATACCTCAATTGAAAAAAGTATTATACACGGCCAAAGTCCATACCACCGGCGGTCGGGACGGCGGGTCGTCCCACAGTTCGGACGGTCGGCTGGATGTGAAGCTTTCGATTCCCGGCGGCCCGGGCACCGGCACAAATCCGGAACAGTTGTTTGCCGCGGGCTGGTCGAACTGTTTTACCAGCGCGATGAAAATTGTGGCCGCCAAGAAGAAGATAAAATTTCCCGAGGGCGCATTTGTGGATACTGAAGTGGACCTGTGCCTCGATGAAAACGACCGGCACTTCCTCCGCGCGCGATTGAACATCAGCCTGCCGGGACTGGACCAGGAAACGGCCGAAGGTCTGGTGGATACCGCGGACCAGCTCTGCCCGTATTCCCGGGTCACGCGAGGGAACATTGATGTCCAGTTGAACCTAATCTAAACCCCCGCCGTACTGGATAACTGAAGGAAAAAGGCATGGTTGAGCACATTCTTCTGGTTCGATGGACGGAGGGAGCAAGCCCGGAAGCGGTGGACACCGCGATGGCGGAACTGCGCGCGCTGAAGGGCAAAATTCCAGGTATCCTGGATTTGTCATCGGGGACGAATTTCTCCGTCCGGGCCAAGGGCTATACGCATGGCCTGGTCATCCGTTTCAAAGATCGGGCCGCGCTGGATATCTATAATCCGCATCCGGAACATCAGCGTGTCGTGCAAAAATTTATCAACCCCATTCGCGACGACTCAATCGTTCTCGATTACGAGTTTTGACGCCGCGACGACCAGACGAACCGATGCCAGACGAGATAAATTACAAACGGCGTAGTTTTTTACGCGCAGCACCGGTCATATATATCATCATTCTGGCTCTCTCAATTGGAGGATTTATCATCATGAAACAACCCGCTCTCGCGCACAATGACATCGAAACCGCACCGGCTTTGGACGACGAGGGGTCTCTGCCCGCCTTGAGCGGGGCTATCGGGTGGCTCAACTCCGCTCCTCTTGACCGCAAGTCGCTTCACGGAAAGGTCGTGTTGGTCGATTTCTGGACTTACACCTGTATCAACTCGCTTCGACCACTGCCTTACGTGAAGCACTGGGCGGAAAAATACAAAGGTGCCGGGCTGGTGGTGATTGGCGTGCATACGCCGGAGTTCTCGTTCGAGAAAGACTCTGTGAATGTGGCCAATGCCGTCCGCGATTTGCAGGTGACCTATCCTGTGGCTATTGATAGCGATCATCGGATTTGGGACGCGTTCCAGAACGAATATTGGCCGGCGCAATACCTCATTGATGGGGAAGGGAAAATTCGCTATCACCACTTCGGGGAGGGCGATTATGGCAAGATGGAGCGAGTCATTCAGGAGCTTTTGGAGCAAAATGGGGCTACCGATGTTGATGCGAGGATAGCATTTATATCCGCCGCCGGGATAGAGGCCGCCCCGGGCAGCGACGTGGAATCTCCCGAAACGTATATCGGTTACGCTCGCGCCGAAAATTTTGCATCGCCCGGGAGAGTGGCGGAAGATTCTCCCAGGGAATACAAGCTGCCGGCGAGTCTTTCCTTGAACCACTGGGGGTTGGAAGGATCGTGGAACGTTGGCGGCGAAAGCGCCGTGCTTCAAACGGTGCCCGGGAAAATTGCATTTCGATTTTACAGCCGCGACCTGCATCTGGTCTTAAGTCCATCGGAAAATGGACGGCCCATTCGGTTCAAGGTAACGCTGGATGGTGTTGCGCCTGGTAACAATTGCGGATCTGATTGTGGTCTCGATGGCACCGGCGAAGTTCGGGAGCCTCGTCTATACCAGCTCATCCGTCAGAAAGGCCAAATACAAGACCATACGTTCGAGATCGAATTTCTTGATCCCGGCGTTCAGGCACTTGATTTCACGTTTGGTTGAACAAACAGCAAAGGAATATATGAATAACATCACACTACCGGATATTGTTGGTTATAATCGCCGCCGTTTTTTGCGGAATATGGCCAACACGGTGGCTGCCGCGGGGTTTGCGACGGTTGCTTTTGCGGACGAAGAAACAGGCATGGCCAATGCGACGGACTCGGCGGCTAAAACCGGGACAAATAGCTCATTTGGCCCGTTGAAACAAATTGATGCCGGCGTCCTGAATATTGGTTACGCAGAAGATGGTCCGGCGGATGGTCCGGTGGTCATCTTGCTGCACGGCTGGCCTTACGACATTTATAGCTTCGTGGATGTTGTTCCCTTGCTGGCGGCCAAGGGGTATCGGGTGATTGTCCCGTATGTACGCGGTTACGGTACCACGACTTTTCTTTCGAGCGATACATTCCGCAACGGCCAGCCATCAGCAGTGGCGCTGGATACGATTGCCTTGATGGATGCGCTGAAAATCCAGAAAGCGACCATCGCCGGGTTTGATTGGGGAGCGCGGACAGCGTGCATCATTGCGGCGCTTTGGCCGGAGCGGTGCAAGGCGCTGGTATCTGTCAGTGGTTATCTGATCGGCAGCCAGGAAGCCGGGAGGAACCCACTGCCGCCGGCGGCGGAATTCCAGTGGTGGTATCAGTTTTATTTTGCCACGGAACGCGGTCGCGAGGGTTACGATAAGAACCGGCACGATTTCGCGAAGCTCATTTGGCGGCTCGCTTCGCCGAAATGGGACTTTGATGACGACACGTTTGAGCGTAGCGCGGCGGCCTTCGACAATCCGGATCACGTTGCCATCACCATCCATAATTACCGTTGGCGGATCGATCTGGCTAAAGGGGAACCCCAATATGATAAGTGGGAAGCGCGGTTGGCCAAAGCTCCGGATATCAGCGTACCTGCCATTACCATGGAAGGTGATGCGAACGGCGCTCCGCATCCGCCCGCCAGCGCTTATGCTAAAAAGTTTTCAGGCCCGTATGCGCATCGGCTAATCACCGGCGGCATTGGGCACAATCTCCCGCAGGAAGCACCGTTGGCCTTCGCAACAGCGGTCATTGACGCTGGCAATTTGCAATCGTGAGAAAGGAAACCGTGGATACAAACAGCAACAAGAAACGAGTGGCTATTGTCACAGGCGCGTCCAGTGGCATCGGATTGGAGGTAACGCGCGCACTGCTCGAACACGGTTACCGTGTCGTTGCCAATTCGCGTTCCATAAGCAAATCGAAGGATCTAAAACCTTCCATGGACCTTGTCCTGGTGGATGGAGATATCGGGGAGAAGGAGGTGGCCGTAAACGTGGTGGGGGCGGCGGTGAAACATTTTGGTCGCATCGATCTTTTGTTTAATGGTGTGGGTATCTATCTTCCCAAACCGTTCACCGAATACACGCCGGAGGATTTTGAAACGATGATCCACACGAACGTGGCCGGGTACTTTTTCGTGACGCAGCAGGCAGTGGCGCAAATGCGCAAACAAAAGTCCGGCCACGTAGTAAGCATCGCGACGACCTTGACCGAACAACCACTGGCCGGGGCGCCTATCTCGCTGCCCGTCATCACCAAATCCACCATCCCGGCATTCAGCCGCCAGTTGGCGATGGAATTTGTGGCCGACGGCATCCGTGCAAATACCATCTCGCCGGGCGTGGTGGACACGCCGATGCACGCCAACGATGACCATGAGGAGTTGAAAAATCTCAGCCCGGCCCACCGGCTGGTCCAAATCTCTGAAATCGTGGACGCGTTATTGTATTTGGAGTCCGCGCCGATGGTAAACGGCGAAAACATTCGAATTGATGGAGGAGCTCATGCCGGCACCAAATGGTAATAAAATTATTTCAGGCAGCGTGAGTTCGCGCCTCAGTGAACTCGGAATCGTTCTGCCTGCGCCCCCGACACCGTTGGGGGTATATGTCGAATCTGCGGACGTTGGGAATTTACTTTTTCTGACCGGTATGCTCCCGATAGTGAATGGGAAACTGGCTATGGCCGGTCGCCTGGGCGAAAACCTCTCGGCCAAAGAAGGACAGGAAGCGGCGCGCATCGCGTCACTCAATGCCCTGGCCACCGCGAAACATCATCTCGGTGATTTGGACCGGCTGAAAAGACTCATCAAGCTGATCGTGCTGATAGCGACGACCGAGCAGTTCAGTGAGCACGCAGGGGTGGCTGATGGGGCGTCGAATCTATTTGTTCAAATTTTTGGGCGTGAAACCGGCCATACGCGGCTTGTCTTTGGCGTGCAAAATTTGCCGATCAAAGCGCCATTGATTGTGGACACGATTTTTGAAATCGAACCGATACCCTAATTAACTTTCAAACAAAAAACCAAGTAACGCAGGAAAGGATTATTTATGACACAAGAATTCAAAGCCTATGCCGCCACCCGTGCCGGTGGCCCGCTCGAACCATTTAGTTTTGACCCCGGCCCGCTCGGTCCGGATGAGGTCGAAGTCAAAGTAACGCATTGCGGGCTTTGCCACTCCGACCTCTCGATGCTCGACAACGAATGGGGAATGACGACTTATCCGTTTGTGCCCGGGCATGAAGCGGTTGGAACTATTGTTGCCCTGGGCGAGAATGCCAGGGGGCTCAAAGTGGGCCAGCGCGTAGGAGTGGGATGGGCGGCATCGAGTTGCCTCTCATGCCAGCAATGCCTGTCGGGAGACCATAACTTATGCCCGAGCGTGCGGTTTACAATTGTCGGGCGCCATGGCGCCTTTGCCGATCGCGTACGCGCCCAATGGACCTGGGTGCGTCCGATGCCGGAGGGGATTGATTATGCCAAAGCCGGCCCGTTGCTTTGTGGCGGCGTGACCGTATTTGCTCCATTTTTGATCCACAATATTCCTTCCACGGCGAGGGTGGGAATCATTGGCATCGGCGGCCTCGGTCATATGGCGGTCCAGTTTGCGAATAAATGGGGCTGCGAAGTCCATGCGTTCACGGGGAGCGACGGTAAAGAAGAGGAAGTGCGGAAGTTGGGAGCTCACTTTGTCCACAACATCAAACGGGATGGTACTCTCAAAAGCCTCGCCGGAAGCCTTGACCTGATCATTTCCACTATCAATGTTCCTTTGGACATCCACGGTGTTCTGGGCGCGCTTGCCCCCAGAGGACAGCTGCACGTCGCCGGGGCGATTCTTAAGCCCATGGAAGTGCCGGCTTTTGACCTGATTTTGGGGCAGAAATCCGTTTCCGGTGCGCCTGCGGGCAACCCTACCGCCATTGACCGGATGCTGACATTCTGCGCCCGTCACTCGCTCGCTCCTGTCGTGGAGATGCTTCCCATGTCCAAAATCAACGATGCGGTGGAACGCCTGCGCTCGGGCAAAGCCCACTATCGCATCGTGCTTGTGAACGAGGTTGCCAAAGAATCATCAAGCGGAAGTAATATGAAGGACAATTTGCTCAAGCCTTACAAAGACCATGAACGCGTGGGAGCGTGAGGCGGTAATTTGTAAAACGGTTCGAGTCGGGAATCCGGTATCACTCGGCTGAAGCTCGCAAAGCAACGTTTGTCGCGCCGACATCGGAGGCTGCCGGCCACGAATCGACGTAGGCTTCGACGACGCCGGGGCTGGCAACGGCTTTGCCCGTGCCATTGATGATGTGAGAAATCTCGCTGGTCCCGTTTCCGGTGATATAAACATCCATCATGTGGTAAACGTTCACGTTGGGATTGGCCGGCGTCTCGATGGCATTGAAACAACTAACGTTTCGCGTGTGATTGAAAACGGCATAGATGCCTAGCGCGTAGGCCTGATGATTTGTGACGGTATCGCTCACTTTGTAAGACGCGTAACCGTCCACGCCCGGCGCTTCTGACCAGGCGCTTTGGGTGGGCGGATCGTAGGGCATCTCCGATTGATAAAAGTAAACGCGCCCGCCGTTGCCGTTCCAGAGGGTTTGGTATTTTTCGTGGTGCTCCACAAAGAGTCCGTACATGGTCACGTCGTTTCCGTTAACCACGAGGCCGCTTTGGCTGGGGTTCCCAATCCAACGGGGCCTTGCGCCCGCGCCGTGGTCCGCCCGCCAAAGCCAAAGATTGTCGCCCACAACATCGTTGGCATTAATGGTAACACAGTTGGTCGTTGCCCCTCTGAACTGCCCGCCCACGCGACAACAGATGTCATAGAGAAAAATCGGGTCCGCCGAATGGCTCGCGTCGCTGGTTGCTGAGCCGACTTCAAGAAGTGATGGCGCGGCCTGTTTGCCAGCGTCAAAAATAATGTTCGATACTTTCACACCATCCACATCGCCCACCACCATGGCGGGCGTTCCATCAGGAGCTACAAGCGTTGGGAAGCCAAGGCCCATGACAATCGTATCGGGACTGTTCACGACAATGCTGTTCGTCAGGAAATAGATTCCCGGCGTCAAAATCAGATTCAGGCCGGAGCTCAACGCGGCATTGATGGTGGTGGCATTGTCCACTCCCGGTCGTGCCAGATAGAATTTGTTAATCGGGATTGAAACGCCGGGTGTAGGGCCATCGGCCCACGTGATGCCTGAACTGTTCGTTTCAAGATTCGGCACCATCACGAAGAAGTTGTGAGCGGCATCTGCGTAGAGGTAGGGCTTTTCGCGAATGAGCGGCGTTTGGTCTACGACCGTGTACGGCGGGTGGGGCCAGAACCGTGGCGGTGCGTTCGAAACGCCCAAAAAAACCATGTTCCAATTATGTCCCCGCCAGTGTCCCCAGACATCGTTACGGGAAAGCCATTGCTGTTGCGTTTTGGAGTCCACCAGTTGATCGACTTTTGAGTCCGCGAGGAAGCCGCCGCTGGAATAGGCGTCGATTTCCATGTTCGCCAGATTCAGGTTGCCGATGATGTGCATGCGGCGCAGAGATGTGTCCTGCGATACGGCCCAGGTCATGGTTCCACTGGTGGGAACCACGGCCAGGTTTTCGCAAGCCCTCCAGAAATTGCAGGTGGCATTGTTGTTCCCAAAAACTCCCTCGGAATGGACGTTACCGGTGATGACCACGTCGTCGGGCATTTGTCCGAGGCCGATGACTTGCGTATAGAAGCCGAGATTGACGTCGAGGTTGGTGTAGTGCCCCGGCTCGAAGAAGAGGGCATATCGGCCCGTGCTAAATTCGCTATATTGTTGTTCGGCAAACACTCGGTCGAGGGCGCTTTGGATTTCCGATGCCGGCATCGTGGGATTGAAGATGAGTACATTCGTGCCAAAGTCCGGAGTATTCGCATCACGGCCACTGCCGGACAAGGCAAAGCACGTGAGCAATAAGAGCAGGACACGTAAATGGATTTTCATCTGTCGCAAACAAATCTAGCAAAACGACAGAAAAGGCATAGTTTGTGACACCCCCTCTTTCGAGGGGGTATTTATAAGGCGAAACCGTGGCGAGCGATTTCCTTTTAATTAAAGCTTTTTCCTTTTTTTAATCTTCTCGTCCTGGAAGAAGATGGAGAAGAGCAGCCAGACACCACCGGCACCGGCACCCAGAAAGCAGATCATGGCCAAACCCGGATAGCCAAAGATGGTGAAGCTGGTTTGTATGCGGGCTAGCAAAGAAGCGCCCAAAATGAGGGAGCCTAGGATGACCCCAGCGGTGATACGGTTGGCGACTTTTTGAAAGCCCTCCACGAGCAATTGTGTGTCCACCGTTTTGACTTTGACCTCCAGCTCGGAATTGGCAACGGCATCCAGGATGCGGTTGAGCCGCGCGGGCAGATGGGTGAACAGATTTTTCAGGTCGAGCAGGGAGTTGATGACCGTTCCCTGGCTGGCATGTTTTTTCAGGCGCTGGGCCAGCAAAGGGGTGGCATTGCGGCGCACGGCGGCATAGGGATCAAACTTGGGATCGATAATTTTTCCGATTTCATCCAGTTGCAGGAGGGTCTTTCCGAGCAGCGTCAGTTCGCTGGGAACAAACAGGCCGTTATCAATGGCGGTTTTGCTCATGTCCAAAAGCGATTTGCCGACGTTCAATTGTTCCAGGCTTTGGTTTTGCGCCGCAGTAATGATTTGCGCCATGCGACGGTGGAATTGTTCCTTGTTGAAATTTTCATCCGTGCGGCTAATGCCAACGATGATATCGCCGGCTTGTTCATTATCACCTTCGCTGACGGCGATGAGCAATTTCAGCAAGTTCTCCTGCAATGAAGGAGCAACATGCCCGACCATGCCGAGGTCAATCAGCGCGATGTGGCCATCATCGGTCAGGAAAACATTCCCCGGGTGAGGGTCGGCATGGAATACCCCGTCCACCATGATTTGTTTCAAATAGGCCTTGAACAATTCCTCGGCCAGCACCGCGCCATCCAGGTCCAGTTTGGTGAGCGGGGAAAGGGCGGTAATTTTGCGGCCCTGCACATAGTCCATCGTCAATACGGAGCGGGTCGTAAAGTCGGTGACAGGCTGGGGGATCCAAATTTTATCGAAGTCTTTAAGATTTTCCCCCAGCGTTATAAGGTTTTGCGCTTCGCGTTCATAATTCAATTCCAGTTGAATCGACATGCGGAATTCCTCCAGCACGGTGAGAAAACGATAGCGGCGGCCGAACTCCGTATGCGCATCGAGAAATTCGGCGATCTGCGTAAGCACTTCAAAGTCTTCGGCGATTTGTTTGCGGATATCGGGGCGCTGGACTTTGACAATGACTTTGCGCCCGTCGCGCAACGCCGCAAAATGTACCTGGCCGAGCGACGCAGCAGCAATCGGTTTGGGATCGAAATCCGAAAAAGCCTTGGAAACCCTGGCCCCCAGTTCGGTCAGGATGATCTGCTCCACTTCCTCGAAGGAGAACGGCTTGATATTGTCCTGCAGACGTTCGAGTGGTTTGAGATATTGTTCGGGCAGCAAATCGGAACGGCTGGAGAGCAGTTGGCCGATTTTGATAAAGGTCGGGCCCATGGCCTCGAGGTCGTTGGCCAGTTCTTCGGGTGGCGGGCCGTTGACTTTGGTTTCCGAGCGTGCGTCCAGTAAATCGTCAACGCCCATTTGCGTGACTAAATCAGAGCGGCCGTATTTCCAGAGGAGCGCGGCGATTTCCTTGAATCGTTTCAGATGGATAGTTTGGAATTTTATTTTCATTTTTGTTCTTCGTTAAGCCGTTCGTTGAGGTTCCAGGCGGCGCTGATGAGGGCGATATGGGTAAGCGCCTGGGGAAAATTTCCGAGATGCTCGCCGCAGGGGCCGAGTTGTTCCGCATAAAGCCCCAGGTGATTGGCGTAGCCCAGGGCCTTCTCAAAAATAAAGCGCGCCTGCCGCAAATCATTCGCGCGCGCAAGGCATTCGACGTACCAGAATGAACACATTGAAAAGGTCCCTTCATTTCCATCAAATCCGTCGGGTGCGGCTTTGCCGGGCAAATACCGGTAAACCAGAGAATCCTGCACGAGTGTTTTTTTGATGGCTTCAAGGGTGGAAGCCCAGCGTGGATCCAGGGGACTGATAAATTTGACCATCGGCAGGAACAGGCAGGAGGCGTCCACAGTCTTTGCGCCCTTGTATTGTACAAACGATTTAAGTTTGGGGTTCCAGAAATCAGCATAGATACTGCGATAAATTTCATTTCGGATGCGCAGCCAGCGGACGAGTGGGGCAGGGTAGGAACGCTGCTGCGCGATTTTCATTGCCCGCTCGATGGCCAGCCAGCACATGGCGCGGGAATATAAGAACGGGCGTGCGCCGCCACGCACCTCCCAAATGCCCTCATCCGGTTTTCTCCAGTTTTTGCAGACCCATTCGACGAGCGAGGTAAGGTCCATCCAGAAGTCATAGGAAATCGGCTGGCCATGACGGTTGTAGATGTAAATGGAATCCATCAGCTCGCCATAGATGTCCAGTTGCAATTGTTTCGAGGCGGCATTCCCGATCCGTACCGGTTTTGATTTTTCGTATCCTTCGAAACTTTTTAAAACCTGTTCGGGCAATTCGTGCGAACCATCGAGGCGATACATGACCTGGAGCGGATGCCCGGGTTTCTGTTCCTCGCAGCGTTTTGCTATCCATTCCATAAACGCCTGCGCCTCCTCCGTATAGCCCAGCCGCATCAGCGCATAGAGAGTGAAGGACGCGTCGCGAATCCAGGTATAGCGATAGTCCCAATTCCTTTCGCCGCCAATTTTTTCAGGCAGGCCAAAGGTCGGTGCAGCTACAATGGACCCGTCAGCCTCCGAGGTCAGGAGCTTTAAGACCAGCGCCGAACGATTTACCATCTCGCGCCAGCGTCCGCGATACTTCGAGCGGGAGATCCAGGCCAGCCAAAAATTCATCGTCTCCTTGAATGCTTCCGGAAGGTAATCCTTGTGGGCCGATGGCGATTCCTCATCTGCTTTCGCTTCCTCGAGGATGAAAAAGGCGATATCGCCCTCTTTTAATTTGAAGCGGGCAGCCGCCTCGCCGTTTTCGCTCTTTAACGGGACGCTGGAGCGCAAGCGCAATGCAGGCAGGCCTTTTTTTCCGGGAACAAAAATGAATTGATGCGGTTTGCATTCAATCGTATGGCCGGTGCGTCCGTAATCGAATTTCGGGGCACAGACGATTTGAAATTCGATTTCACCACGAATGACTTTGACGCGGCGGACGAGGCTGCGGTGATGGCCGTCGGCATGTTTGGCCATGAAATCCGACATGTCCGCGATGCCCGGTTCGCCCATGAACCGGGTGAGCAGGATGTTTGTATCTGGAAAATAGCGCTGGCGGTTTCTGAATTTGCCGGCAACGGGCGCGATGGAAAAACGGCCTCCGCGTTTGGCGTCCAACAGCGCGGCAAAAATAGTGGGTGAATCGAAACGGGGAAAGCACATGAAATCGATCGAGCCGGAAAGGCCGACCAAAGCGGTGGTCGCAAGGTCCCCAATAATGCCGTAATTCTCTATCGGCTGATATTCCTCCATGACTATAAGTTGACATCATTTGGCCCGCTTCGCAAATGACTGGAGCTTTTTTCAGGCAGGCGGGCTCGTGTTTCATGGGTAATAGCAACGGCTAAGGTTGCCTCAACTCCGTTTAAAAACTTTGCCGACGGCGACCTGGTCCACGGGCTTGACGATAAGGTCGTCAATGTTCACGTGCGGTGGACGGGTGGCGATCCAGAGTAAAATGTCTGCGATGTCCGGGGCGGTGAGGGGATTGGTTCCTTCGTAAAGTTTTTTCGCGGCGGCGGCATCGCCTTTGAAACGCACGAGCGAAAATTCGGTTTCAGCCAGCCCGGGATTGACACTGCTCACGCGGATGCCCGCGCCGAAGAGTTCGAGGCGTAGCGTGCGGGTGATTTGCAGTTCCGCGGCCTTGGCGGCGCAATATACACTGCCTCCTTCGTAGGCAGAATAACCGGCGACGGAACCGATGTTGATGATGCTCGCGCCGGCGTCGCGGAGAATCAAGGGCAGGGCAGCGCGGGTCATGCGAAGAATGCCGAGGACGTTGGACTGGAGCATCGCCTCCCAATCGGCATCTTTGCCCTGCGCGATGGTGTCCTGTCCATGCGCGCCACCGGTGTTGTTGATGAGGACGTGAATGCTCCCGGTTTTCTCTTTGGCCCAGGCGATAAATTTTTCGACGCTGTCGGTTTTGGCGACGTCGAGGAAATGATAATGCGCTTCCGGTGCGCCAGCTTTTTTGGCATCGGCGGCGACTTTTTTCAAGCGGTCTTCGCGGCGCGCGCCCAGGAGGAGCCTGGCGCCTTCTTTCGCGAAGGCTTTGGCGGCGGCCGCGCCGAAGCCGGAGGACGCGCCGGTGATGAGGACCCATTTTTTCTTGAGCGAAAATTTCATAGCAGGAAAATCCGGCGGAAGGGAAGGGGAGTCAAAGGAAAAACGACGGCGTGTTGCGTGGTACATATTGCGTCAAGTATGAGAGGAACACCGAACGACGAACATCCAAGCTTCGGGGAACGGAGATGGTTGGTGGTGTTTGGAGGTGTGGCGCATAAAATTAATTTTTTTTCTAAAAATGGCTACATTAACCTGGATTAACCTAC
>Ga0206816_1092_pt1 | contig 23921 bp, 17 predicted proteins | sample Alteio_BWOrgCont_88_FD_152866 | JGI IMG/M metagenome (GOLD analysis project Ga0206816, IMG submission 152866) | Enriched cells from forest soil in Barre Woods Harvard Forest LTER site, Petersham, Massachusetts, United States -... | ecosystem: Environmental > Terrestrial > Soil > Temperate forest >... | reverse complement strand
AAAGTTTCAAGACCTCCCGGATATAGAAGGGGAGGAGGGTTGTTATGATGCAATGGGAAATTTATTTGTGCTAATGAAAAATTATCCTGAAGCAATTAAGAATTACCAGGAATCCATGAAGATTTGTGAGCAGTTGGGGAATCAGTTTTCGATGGCAAATACTTATAATAATCTTGGCGAGACTTATTATCAACAAGGGAATTATCAAGAGGCATTAAAGAATGCTTCAAAGGGGTTGGAATTAACCAAAAAGATTGGTGCAAAGGATTTGATGAAGAACTCTTATGAGATACTTGCTAACATCAATTCCGGTATTCATAATTATAAGGCTGCCTTTGATAATGAAGTTCTTTTTAAGGATGCTTATGACTCGGTTTATAACAAAGAGAATGATAGAAAATTAACCCAAATGCAACTTCAATATGCCTTCGAAAAACAAACTGATTCGATAAAGGCGGAACAAGTAAAGAAGGATGCATTAGCCAAGAAAGAAATAGAGAATCAATTGCGCACTCGTAATCTTATTTTCATTGGAATGGGCATGGTTGTAGTCTTTTTGATCATTACTTTAATCCAAAGAAATAAAATTGCGAAGGAGAAAAGACAGAAGGCATTAGAGCAGGAAAGGAATAGAATCAGTAAGGACCTGCATGATGATTTAGGATCTGGATTGGTGGGTATAATGATGATGAGCGAACAGATTCAGGATGCCTCTAATACCGCTATGGTGGGCAATAATATTGAGAAGATAAAAATCTCTTCCAGGCAGATGGTGAGCCAGATGGGAGAGATTGTCTGGGCGATGAATTCCAAGAATGATTCATTGGAAAACCTGCTGGTTTATAACAAGACTTACTGCCATAACTATGCAGATGATATGGGCATGAATCTTAAAGTGGAATTGCCGGAATCAATCCCTTCCTTTGAGATGGCGGGCATGATGAGAAGGAATATTTTCCTGGTGGTGAAGGAGTCTTTGAATAATATTTATAAACATGCCAAGGCTTCTGAAGTCATTCTGAAAGTCAATATTACCAATGACTTGATGACTATCCTTCTTTCTGACAATGGCGAGGGTTTTGAGATGAATGATGTGAGAAGGTTTGGTAATGGCTTGAAGAACATGGAGAGCCGAATGAAGGATATTAAAGGGACTTATAATATAGAATCGGCAAAAGGAAAAGGAACCAAGACAATCCTGACTTTTTCCTTGGTTTAAAGAAGTTCTTAATTCATCTATAACCTCTTCATCAAATGCACTACGACTAAATACGTATTGCCCCTTATGAAATTATGTTCTAATTTTGCACCTTGTAATATTAAATACTATTTAATCAAATTATTATGACAATGGAAGCAGGTATTAATGTAGTAATTGTTGAGGATACGGATGTTATCAGGGAGTCTTTATCCATCCTTATTCAGGGTACTTCCGGCTTTAATCTCACAGGCATATTCAGTAGTGCCGAAGAGGCTTTGATTCAGATACCTTTACACTGTCCGGACGTGGTTTTGATGGACATTGGATTGCCCGGTATCAGCGGAATTGAATGTATTAAACAGTTGTTTGGGAAATGTCCTGAAGTTCAATTTCTCATCAATACCATTTTTGAAGATGATGACAATGTTTTCGAAGCCTTGAAAGCCGGTGCCACTGGTTATATTCTCAAGAATACAAAACCTGCACAATTAATGGAAGCCATCACAGACTTACATAATGGCGGAGCACCCATGAGCCCGCAGATAGCAAGGAAAGTCATCAATGCCATGCACGTAAATAAAGTCAGTAATGAGATGTCTTTATTAAGTAGTCGTGAGATAGAGGTCCTTCAATTGTTGAGCAAAGGATTCAGATATAAAGAGATTGCCGATCAGCTTAATATCAGTCACGGTACTGTGCGAACTCATATTCGAAATATCTATGAGAAACTACAGGTACAGAGCCGGACGGATGCTTTAAATAAAGTTTATCCGAGATAGGTAGAAGTAGCGAATAGGGGAGAAGGATATGCGGTTGCGAGGTGAGGATATGGTGATGCGAGGTGAGGATATGGGGATGCGAGGTGAGGATATGGTGATGCGAGTAGAGGATATGCGCTTGCGAGTATCGGTTTTGCGCTTGCGAGCAACGGATATGCGCTTGCGAGTATCGGATTTACGCTTGCGAGTAAAGGATATGCGCTTGCGAGTGACGGATATGCGCTCGGTTGCACAAATTTTTCTCTGTTTTGTTGGATTTTAATGTGGTGTATTTGTGATTGTTATAAGAGTTTCTTGATGTTGTTTTAAAGGGGAAGGGGAACGCAGATAAAAATGATTGCTTATGACAAGATATGATTTTTTAGGGATGTATGGGAACGCAGATGACGCAGATAGTTATGATTAAATAAGATTTTCAGGGGAAGGGGAACGCAGATAAAAATGATTGCTTATGACAAGATATGATTTTTTTGGTGGGAATGGGAACGCAGATGACGCAGATAGTTATGATTAAATAAGATTTTTCTTAGCCACTGATTTTACAGATTTATGCAGATGTCCACGATCCTGGCGGGTTTCCCCCCTCCCGCCAGGTTTTGACTATCGGATATGGTTATAAATTTGGATTGCTGTAAAAACGAATGGTATTTCCAATTATCAAAACCTGGCGGGAGGGGGGAAACCCGCCAGGATAGACGACTCTCGACTTTATACCTTTGAGGTCTTAGGTTCAAGGATATGCGACATTCGACTTTATACCCTTGAGGTCTTAGGTACATGAAATGTGTTTGATGTAAAAACGATATGTATTTCCAATTATCAAAACCTGGCGGGAGGGGGGAAACCCGCCAGGATATTCGACATTTGACTTTATACCCTTGAGGTCTTAAGTACATAATCCGCCTGTTATGGATATAACGTTTGTTGTTATATTTATTACGTTTTGCGTTACAAATGTTACGTTTTAACAAAAATATGTTACGAAAATTTGTCTATGTGAAACATATTTTGTAATTTTGCGCCCTGAAACTTTAAAAGATATGTATACAGAAATCATAAAAATAATTGAAGGCGGTTTAAAGAATGAGCCAAATAAGGTAATTTTATATGCTCAAAAATTAGCCGAAAAGCTTGCTGCTGAAGGGAATCCGCAGTTAGCAAAAGGTATTAGAAATTTACTAAATAATAAGGCTGTAAATTCTCTTACAATGGAACAATTGCTTACAACTGCTCCAGTTGATCAGGAAACAAGAATGAGTATTGTTGATGTATTTAATCCTGCTGATCCAAATTTTAAGATTGTTTTGCCTGAAGCAATTGAAAAGAAGGTTAGTGATTTTATTAAAGTTGTTCAGCATAGAGATAAGTTTAAATCCATGGGCTTATCTTCGCAAGGCACCTTATTATTATATGGTGCTCCTGGTGTCGGTAAAACAACAATTGCAAAATATATCTCTCTTCAAACTGGGTTGCCATTGGTAACTGCTAGATTAGACGCAGTAATATCTTCACTATTGGGAAATACTTCCAAAAACATTAGGAAGATTTTTGAATATGCTGATAGCAAGCCTTGCATTTTATTTTTAGATGAATTTGATGCTATTGCGAAAGCAAGAGATGATCAACATGAAATGGGTGAATTGAAAAGGGTAATTAATAGCTTGCTTCAAAATATTGATATGTTTACAGAGAACAATGTTATGATAGCCGCAACCAATCACCCTGAATTATTGGATAAAGCAATTTGGAGAAGATTTAATACTGTAATTGAAGTTGGTCAACCAAATGCTGAAGGTATTGGTAAATTGATAGAAATGTACTTGGGAAACTTCGCTAATGATTTGGATTCTGATAAAAAGAAATATGAAAAGATAGTAAGTGTGTTTTTGGAGAAATCTCCTTCTGATATACGAAACATTATTAATAATGCAATTACTCAAGCTGTAATAACTGAAAAAGAAAAAGTCAGTCCCGAAGATTTATTAATGGAAAATTTTCAATTTGATACTAGAGGAAAATTTACAAATGAAGAGCTAATAAAATATTTAAAAGATAATGGAATTCCTCGCTTACAAATTGCGGACATTCTAAATCTATCTATTCGAAAAATAAGAAATAACTTAAAAGACTAAACAATGGCAAAAAATTTACCGATTAAAATTTTTAAGAAAAGGGACAATGATAAATTATTAAATAATATACCAGGTGGTGGACCTGAAGGTAATAGATTTAAGTTGCAAGGAGAAGAACTTAAAGCAAGATCTAAATACTTTAGTAATTATTTTGGAGGACTAAAAGATAGGATAAGAATCAAAAAAGAAATAAGTAACTATCTACCAACAATCGTAAAAGTAAAAATAAATGATGATGCACTAGCAAAATCATTCCGAAATGAAATTGGGAAAATTTTCAACCCCTCTAAAACTAGGATAAACCTTATTGGTCTTATAGGAGATAATCAGCTACTTATTAAGATAGAGGATAAAAAAGACCTAGAATTTATAGAATCAAAGTTCAAAGATATGGATAAAAATGCTCTTGCTATCTCATCAATTGAAGAAGCTATAGATTTTGAGCCTATGATTGATATGGAAGAAAATTTTGATGGTGATTTAAAGGTCAGATTAATTAACTACGGTGATTACAAATTGAACGAAATAGGAGAGAGAAGTTTTGAAACACTATGTAAAAGACTTGGGGTTAAATTTCAGAAATTGAATTATACAAAGGATTTAATCCTTTATCGTGTGTCAAGCATTAAACCTCAGGGATTGACTAATTTCAATGAGAGCGAAAGTATTTTTTCTATCACTAAAATTCCAATTATCAAACTTGCAAAAAATGATTTAATTGAAGATGGTATTATTGAAATCAAAAAGCCTATTGAGGGTATTGACTATTTTAAAATTGGTGTTTTTGATGAAGGGATAAGTGATATTCCTCACTTGAAAGAATGGAAAGGTAGCAGCTATTTTGCTTTTGGTGAAGATGAGTTTGACAAATCACATGGGACATTTGTTGCAGGCATTATAAATTATGGTGATGAATTGGAAGGTAAAGACTGGACAGGAACAAAGCCTTTCAAAATTACTGAAGCCGTAATCTTTCCAAATGCTAAATTTGGATATATAGATGAACCGATGATGGTTGAATTTATGAGAGCTGCAATTATTACTCATCCCCTTGTAAAGGTTTGGAATTTTTCAATTGGTAATGACACACCTGTGATTGATTCACAATATTCCGATTTTGCAAAATTCCTTGATGAATTACAAGATGAATATAATGTGCTTATCGTAAAAGCTGCTGGAAATTGCAGCAACTTTGTAAAAGCTGCACCGCGAGGAAGAATCACTCAAGCTTCTGAAAGTATCAGAACATTGGTTGTCGGTTCTATTGCTCATGAAAAAGGTGAAAATGATTTATCTGCGATCAATCATCCTTCTCCATTTTCCATGGTTGGTCCAGGAATTTCAGATGTCATTAAACCTGATTTGGTTCACTATGGTGGCAATGCTGGTGTAAAGGATGGTAAGGTTCAAATAAATGGAGTTAAGTCATTTTCTGCTGATGGAAGAATTAGTAAAGCTGTTGGGACTAGTTACTCTACGCCACGTGTTACGGCATTGGCTGCTGAATTAGCTGGCTCTTTAAAAGAGGAATTTAATCCTCTTTTAATAAAGGGTTTACTTGTACATTCTTCAAGCCACCCTGAAGAATTTGATGATACTTTTGAAAATAGAATAAACCAAATTGGTTTTGGGTTGCCAACAAAAATTGGAGATATACTTTTTAATGATCCAAATGAAGTAACACTTATATTAATTGATGCAGTTGATAAAGGTTCTCACATTAAAATAATGGATTTTCCATTTCCACCTTCTTTAGTTGAGAACAATCATTTCTATGGTCAAATAAAAATTACCCTAGTAACTGCACCAGAAGTTGATTCAGGACAAGGGGCTGAATATATTCAAAGCGATATTGATGTAGCATTAGGTACATATGCAAAAAAGATTGAAGTAGTTGATAGTAAAGTTAATCGCAATCCTATAAATACCGAAGATTTTGAAAACTTATTAGTGCCTTCTCTTTATAGTACAAGAAAACAAAAAGCTGCTTCATCTACTTTTAAAGCTGAAAGATTCTTGAAAGGTTATAATAATGGGCATGTCAAACAATTCGTGCCGGTAAAAAAATGGTGTATTGATTTGGAGGAATTACAAGAAGGACATGTTAAATATTCCTTGCCTATGGAACGACTTTGGGCATTAAAAATAGAAGCGGCTTTCAGGAATAATTTTGAAGCGCGAATAAAGGATGGAAAAAACACAAGTCAGGAATTTGTTCTAATTATTACAATAAAGGACACAAAAGGAAAAGGTAGAGTATATGATGAAGTTTCGAATTTGTTAGCACATTTCAACTTCATCAATGAAAATATTAAGGTTGACGAAAGAGTAAATATTAAATAATTAATTAATATGATTGCCAATAGTACATAATAAAAAAACCCAATCAAACTGGTGACGCAGGTGATTGGGTTTAACAAGGGTATAAAGTTTATGCAACTTTAAGTAGAGGCTTATCACCTCCGAATCCCTTTTAATTTTAGGAGCTGCAAAATAAGTGATTTTTCTGAAATCATCCAAATGTTACTAAAAATATAATTGTCTGGATAGATGTAACCTCTCGCTATCTTAAAAAATTGAGGACAATGTTTTAATTCCAAATAATAGAAAAATGGAAATTTTAATTTTTAGTCTTGATGATGACATCATAGACATTGAGTGGTGCACCATACAAGGGCACACTCCTCCGAAAGGAAAAAAGTATCGTATCATTATTGACCGCGAGAAATATGTGGTCCATAGTGAATGTTTAACTGGTAAAGAAATTTTAATGCTTACCGGTAAAACTCCCCCTGATCGTTTTCAGCTTCGTCAGAAGTTTAAAGATGGTAAGGTCGTTACAATTGCTAATGATCAAAAGGTTTGTTTTACTGATCATGGTATTGAGAAGTTTAAAACACTTCCTCTTGACCAAACAGAAGGTGAAGTCCCAAGAAGGGACTTCACCCTTTTGGATGAGGATGAGGCGTATCTTGAAAGTCTTGATTTATCATGGGAAGCAGCAAATCTTAGTGGTGCTTTGTGGGTTTTTATTCATGACTACCCCTTGCCAGATTATTACAATGTTTCAAAAGCTATTCTTGGCATAAGAATGACACCAGGTTATCCAACAACTCAATTAGATATGGTTTATTTTTTCCCAGCTTTGAGTAGAAAAGATGGTCAACAAATTGGGGCGTTAAGTCTTATTCAAATTGATGGAAAGAATTTTCAGCAATGGTCAAGACATCGAACTGGGGTTAATCCTTGGCGACCTGACATTGATAATCTAAGTACGCATATTCCACTTGCAGATGCTTGGTTGCAATTAGAGTTTGAAAAAAAGCCATTAATTAATGCAGTACCAGCTTAGACTGTCAGGTAAGCATTTTCAAAAGCTTCAACAACACCTCTTTCCTGGCGACGGGAAAGAGGCTGTTGCTGTTGCTCTTTGCGGTAGATATGAACGAAACGGATTATCCGTTTTGCTTACCTATAAAATAGAACTAATACCGTATAATGAGTGTGAACGATACGATGATTATATTAAATGGAGTACTGAAAGAATTATCCCTTTGATTGAAAAAGCTGAAAGAGAAAATTTGGCTATTTTGAAAATTCATAGTCATCCTGGAGGTTATTCAAAATTTTCAAAAACAGATGACTCAGCAGATTTAGAATTATTCAAATCAATATTTGGATGGTGCGATTATAATGGTGTTCATGGTTCAGCAGTAATGTTGCCAGATGGGAAAATATTTGGCAGAGTATTTACTCACGAATTAAAACCTTTTCCCTTTAATAAAATTTCTGTTGCAGGGGATTTAATCCAAATTTGGGATATAAATTCAAAAAAGAATAATGATGAATTTTCTTTACGAACAATTCAAACATTTGGAGAAGGTACTTATATGAAGTTAAAGGAAATGAAAATAGGCATCGTCGGATGTTCAGGGACTGGAAGTCCAACAATTGAGCAATTGGTAAGACTAGGTATAGGTAATCTTGTAATTGTTGATCCTGATACAGTAGAAAAGAAAAATCTTAATCGAATCCTAAATACAAAAATAAGTGATGCAAAGAGAAGTTTAAAAAAAGTAAAAGTAATATCAGATGCTATTAAAAAAATTGGGTTGGGAACAAAAGTGATTGCTTTTGCAGAAAACCTATTTGATAGTAAAGAAGCATTACAGGAACTAATAACATGTGATGCTATATTTGGATGTGTAGATAGCGTTGATGGAAGGGATTTGTTGTCTAAACTTACGAACTATTACTTAATTCCATACTTTGATTTGGGAGTACGGTTAGATGCAGATGGGGAAGGTGGAATTAAATCCATATGCGCAAATATTCATTATATCCAACCAGGTTGTTCTACCTTATTAAGTAGAGGATTATATACCGAAAAAAGGTTATTCGATGATGCACTCTTAAGACAAGACCCAATTGAATTTAATAAAAGAGAAAAAATGGGATACGTTCATAATGCAAATGTTGATAGACCAGCAGTCATTAGTATTAATATGCAAATAAGCAGTATGGCAGTTGTAGAATTATTAAATAGACTTCATCCATTCAAAGATGATGGACCAAGAAATTATGCAAAAGTAGTGATGGATTATTGCGGAGGTTGTATTGAAAATGTTTCTGAAGATAATTACATTCAAGATCAAAATTCGGATTTGTGGGCTGGTAGAGGAGATTGCAAACCATTCTTAAGAATGCCAGAATTATCAAAATGAAATTTATTCATAAAATAGTTGATAATATTCAAAGACATTATCAATTTTATACTTCAAAAAAAATCAAGTATGAATTTGTTAAAGATTTACCCAATTATATTAAAGATGAAAGGATTTATATTATAAAAGATGGCATCAATCCCGATAGTTTAGCTTTCAAATGTCCTTGTGGTTGTGATTCAATAATATTTCTAAACCTACTAAAAGATGCAAAACCATGTTGGAAATTTCGCATTACAAAAAAAGGAAATATTACAATTTCCCCATCTGTTTGGAGAAAAATAGGATGTAAAAGTCATTTTTTTATTCGTGAAGGTAGAATAGATTGGGTTAAGGAAAGGTATTATTAGAATCTTTAGCAGAAAGGACTTGACAATTAAAAGGTAAATTTGCACCCTAAATAAAATGGAATGAGATTCTTCGTTCCTCTGAATGACAAAATGGCGAAACCAATAAAGGAGCCTGTGGCTAAGAAGAAGCGGCAGATGAGTATTGAAGAATACTTTATCAGGAAACTTGAACTGCCGAAGGGCAAGCAGGGCAAGATGTATATTCCGCTAAATTTTATTACCTACATTGAGGTTCATGATGGGGAGCTGCATATTCATTTTGAAAAAAGTGTTACGCTTTCTTATGATCGGAATATGTGTGATTTGCAGGACCTGTTTCCAGAGCCACATTTTATGCAATGCCATGAGTCATATATCGTGAATCTTCATTTTGTAATGGAGCGTATTCCGGGCGATGGCGGCAAATTGCTGGTTTTCGATCAGGCTACAAAAGGCTATGTAGAGATACCTATTTCACGATTTTATAAGGATACTATTATTAATGCTCTTAATAAACAAAGTATAGTTCTTCCGGCAAAAAAAGTTGTTGTGAAGGATGTAAAGAAAGGGAAGAAGGGGATAAAGGTGTTGTAAAAATGCTATACTCTGTGAATTAAGGTAAATGTTTTGTCATCGAAAAAGGTATTCGTAATTTTGCGAAGTTGAAATAGAGAAGGGCAGTGAAAAGTGAAAAACTAAAAGTGAAAAGTGAAGGGAAGAAATTCGAAACAAGAAATAAAAAATAAATTCAAAATAGGAAATTCCAAATAAATTCAAAGTAATAAATATAAAGATAAAATGGCAGAAGGATTAAATGATGTAAGTGCAGCGTACTATAAGCAGTGGACCGCAATAGATACTTTGCTGAATGCTACTACGAGTGAGGCGGCTATTGATTCTATAGATGCTCTTGTGGATGGTTTGGCGGCATGGGAACCTGTGTATAGTGGTGCTACGGGATTTAACGAAAAGGCTAACCAAAGTCCTGATGGTATTACTAATGATAAGAATGGAGCGAAATTGAATGCAGCTACATCGGGCAGTGTGCAGGCAAGTCAGGGAATTTCTTATTGTATTATTAAAGGGAATTTGCCTTTGATTAAAGCAAAGTTGAAGGGTTATAGTTTGGGTAAATTGAAGAAACTTAATGATGACCAACTGGCTCCTGCGATTAAAATTATCAATGATACGCTTAATCCTTATATATTGAGCGACCCTATTGTTTCTGCCAAGTATTTTACTGCGCCTTCGTTGCTTGCGATGATGGGATTGAGAACGGTTTATAGTGGTAAGTTGGGTGGTTTTGCTGCTGCAATGGGCATTATCAATGGTGGCAAGAAAGATATAGTTGTTATTCAGAAGCCTTTGATGGATGAGCAGATAGAGTTTTGGAAAGGATTTTTTCCTGCTTTGAGGGCTGGGGGTTTTAATGATTTTGTAAATGCTTTTGAAGCTATCATCAAGAAATATGAAGCTATAGGAAAGAGGAATCAAGGTTGGGAGGGTGCTATGTATGATGCTTCGACGGGTGAATTGATCGGTCTTGGCGGACTGGCTGCCCTCACGAATTATCCTGTGGTTAAAGTTGCCAAGATTTCTAAGACTAACAGCATGAGTGCATTTAGCAGGATGCGACTGAAGATTGGTATCTGGAAAATAAAATATTCTTGTCCGGGATATATTACTCAATATGGAACTATCACTGTTACTACTCGGAATATTACTTTTAGTGATGTGATGATGGTGCCTGTGCCGACGGCTGTGGCGAAGGTTTAAAAAGCCTCACCCCGACCCTCTCCCAAGGAGAGGGAGATGGACGGTAATGATAATGAAATTAGTCCTCGGCTTCGGTCGGGGATTTTTTGTTTTATGGGCAACCACAAGGGTTGCCCCTACCATTCGTTTTTTTTGTTTAATAATCCTTATATGATACCACTCCGCTTTTGCGGTGGTACGATAAAAGGAGGATGGAAATTGTTAATAATCTGAACATTAAACCCTAAGCAGTTATCTTTTTTACGTATAAATGCGTGTTGTCAAGGCTGATAAGCTGAAGTAATTTTGCATCCTCAAAAAGAGACAATTTCAAATGATGCAAAAGACAATAGATAAATCTAAAATTCTACCTGCAATCACACATGCGCAGGACTTAATAAATAGGAGTATGCAAAAAATCCTAACCCATAAACAGAGTATGCCCCGTGCAGCCGAAAAGGGAATAGAGTAGGCGAAATAATAAATTAATAAAATATTAAAAATGAAAAAGTACATTTATCTTTTAGTTCTGATCGCATTACAAATTCAATTTGTGAATGCACAATGGCTTGTTAGATCAAGCGGATTCCCAGCAGCCAACACAGGTATTATCCAATTGTCGGCTCCTGATCAATTAAACTGTTATGGTATCGGTTATGATGCCGTAAACTTCGGCGGCGACCTTCTTGACGAATTAACCATCACTCATGATGGCGGAATGACGTGGAAGGCTCAAAGTCCTGCTTGTCTTAATAACCAGTTCATCGCTGGTGTGTCAGCTTCCTCGGGCGAAGTTGTTCATATTATGGGATGGGATTACATTAATGGAGGCGGTAATGTTTTTCGCAGCCATGATGGTGGAAACACATGGTCTCGAGAGGCTGCAAATGCCTTTACTGACCCTGCAAGTTTCCCTGATGACATCGCTTTCCTGAATGCCAATGATGGCGTGATGTTTGGTGATCCTGAAAGCGGTTACTTTGAAGTTTATACCACGCATGATGGTGGCAACACTTGGAATCGTGTATCATCTGCGAATCTTCCAACTCCTCTTGCCGGTGAAACAGGTAATACCTTCTTCATGGAACACCTTGACAACACACTTTGGACAGTTACTATTGACGGTCGTCTTCTGCAATCTGACAACAAAGGAGAGACTTGGTATGTCAGGAATCCAGGTTTGACATTAGTGGGTAATGATGGAGTTATAAGATTTCGCAATCATAGCGTAGGATTGTATAAAAATAATGGAATACTTTACAGAACCACAGATGGAGGTACCACTTTCACTCCTGTGAATTATCATGGAACATTTTATTCTTTTGATATGAATAAAGTTCCAGGTTTACCGGGTGTTTGGGTAAGCACAGGCGGAGATTCGGCACTTGCACCGAATGCATTACATGGCTATGGTTCATCGGTAAGTTTTGATGATGGAAACCATTGGTTCACCATAGACAATGGAGTAAATCATACCTGTGTTGTCATGACGAGTGCGATTCATGGATACTCCGGCGGCATAACTTCAGGCAGCAATAATGATGGTGTCTTTGTTTATAATCTAAGGAGTTTATTTGATTTCAGAACTGCTGATGAGACATCATTGACTCTTAATGAAAACAAAGTTATTGTTTATCCTAATCCAAGTAATTCATCCTTCAACCTTGCAGTTAATGCAGCTCAAGGCGAGGTCTGTTCTGTCCAGATTTATTCAATAGATGGAAGAAAGGTAATTGATCAAATCATTAATCCAAATGAAGTAACCAATCTTGGTAATGGATTACCTGCCGGTATCTATCAGGCAATGATTTATGTAGGAAGCGACAGGCAGGTTATTCGTTTGGTAAAGGAATAATTTGTCTCAATGGCAAAAAGAAATAATGAATATTGAACAAGGAATGTTGAATGTCGAAATTGGAAGCCCCTCCATCTTCATTGTTCAACATTCCTTGTTCGATATTTAATTATTGGAAGGAAAATTTAATCAAATAATACAATTCATAGGCAATCGGCATAAATCTATCGTCAAAAGAGTAATTTCGCCGCCACGCAAATAATCGCTTTTAAGATTATATAAATAGATTTTACTCTAAGTATGATAAAAATAGTAACCATAGTAGGCGCCCGCCCGCAATTCATTAAGGCAGCAGCCATTAGCCGTGCCATCCGTGATGGTTTCAGTGATTCTATCAAAGAAATAATAGTGCATACAGGGCAGCATTATGATGAAAATATGTCTAAGGTTTTCTTTGAAGAACTGGACATACCACATGAAGATCATAACCTCCACGTAGGTTCCGATTCTCATGCTAATCAGACCGCAAGAATCATGGAAGGCATTGAGAAAATCCTTTTACTGGAAAAGCCGGATTGTATTTTGTTATATGGCGACACCAACTCCACTCTTGCCGGAGCTGTGGTGGCTTCGAAGCTTCATGTTCCTATAATTCATGTGGAAGCTGGCGTGCGTTCCTACAATAAACACTACCCTGAAGAAGTGAATAGGATTGTCTGTGATCATCTTTCTACACTCCTCTTTACTCCTACGGTTTCAGGTGTCAATAACCTTATAAAAGAAGGCTTTAATCCTGATAATAAACAGCCTTATACGATGAATAATCCTAAGGTATTCTTTTGTGGCGATATTATGTATGATAACAGCATTCATTTTGCAGAAGTGGCAAAGGAAAAATCAATGATATTATCGAAGCTTGGCATTGAAGGGAAGGATTATGTTCTGGTAACTGTTCATCGTCCTCATAATACGGATGATATTTTGGCATTGAATTCTTTGTTCCGAACGTTTGATGAACTCTCTGTTAAGGATAAAATTCAATTCATGATTCCTATCCATCCACGCACTCAAAAGGCTATGGAAACAGGCTTGGATAGCGGCTTGTATCATTCAGTAAAGAATAATCCTTATATACAAATCATTCCCCCTGCTTCATTCTTGGACATCATTCAATTGGAGGCTAATGCGAGTATGATAATGACTGATTCGGGAGGCATTCAAAAGGAGGCTTATTTCTTTCATAAACCTTGTATAATATTCCAGGAAGATACTGCATGGATTGAGCTTGTGGAATCAGGCAATGCAAGAGTTGTCGGCTCAGATGAAATCAAAATAAAAGAAGCTTATAATTACTTCAATGCAAACAGAGACTCATTAAAATATCCACCCATGTATGGCGATGGCAAAGCAGCGCAATTTATTTGCCTGCAAATCGTTGAAGCCTTTAATGGGAATAGGGTATAGGGGTATAAGGGTATAAGGTATAGGGGTATAAAGGTATATGGAATATAATAAAACAAATATTAATAAGGTCGGAATAAGAGAAGCCTTATTCCCTTATACCCCTATACCCCTATACCTTATACCCCTATACCTTATACCCTTATACCCTTATACCCTTATACCCAAATATGTGTGGAATTGCAGGCTTTATAGACTCCTCTTTAAGCAATAAGGAACAAGCAGATTCTCTTTTGGAGAAAATGCTTGAAACCATTGCTCATCGGGGTCCTGATGCTCGTGGCAAGTGGATTGATTTGCCTGTTGCATTAGGACAGAATCGTCTTGCTATTATTGATTTATCCGAAGATGGCAATCAGCCAATGTTCTACGATGATTATGTCATAACTTTTAATGGAGAAATTTATAATTATATAGAAGTTAGAGAGGAATTAATTAAGAAAGGGTATCATTTTAAAACCTCATCAGACACTGAAGTAATTCTTGTTGCTTATAAGGAATATGGAGAAGCATGCGTGAATTATTTTGTTGGCATGTGGGCATTTGCTATCTATACTAAGTCTTCTGGGAAGCTCTTTGTATCCCGCGACAGGTTTGGGATTAAGCCCTTTTATTATATTCATTCAGGAAATAAATTTTATTTCGGTTCGGAATATAAACCCTTGAAAGTATCTCCTGTTTTTACTAATGAGATAAATTTGAATTCGGTTTGTCGAGGCCTGCAATTGGGATGGATTACTTATCAGGACGAGACTTATTTTACCCAGATAAAACAATTACCGGCAGCTTGCAATCTTGTTTTTGAAAAAGGAAACATTACAATTCATAAATATTGGGATATTGATTTCAACAGGAAGTTTGATGGCACTTTTGAAGATAAGAAAACCGCTTTCAAAAACTTGTTTAAGAATAGTATAAACCTTCACATGAGGAGTGACGTAGAGATTGCGGTTTGCCTAAGCGGAGGAATTGACAGCTCTGCCTTGTCTTCCTTTATGTCTATTCTTTATCCTGAAAAAAAGTTCAAATCTTTTTCCATTTATTATGATGGGAAGAATGAAGTTGATGAGCGTCCATTCATAAATTCGGTGCATGAAAAGTATCCAAATATTCTATTGAATCTTTATCAACCAAGGCAGGATGAGATTATAGATTTGGTTTCAAAAATCTTTTATATTTCTGATATTCCAGCTACTGGTTCTTCTTTTATTTCGCATTATTATTTGATAGAACAGATACATAAGCAAGGAATAAAAGTTGTATTGGATGGGCAAGGAGCGGATGAATATCTCGCCGGATATATGCATTCCATGTATAGATATTTTGCGGATGAACTAAGAGGATTTCAGATGGGGAGTTTCATTTCTGATTTTAGAATCCACGCGCAAAATCAAAACAAAAGCATTGCAGAAACCTTTGATGTACTGGGCAAGTCGGTTCTATCATCTATTCTTGATGAGCAACAATTATATGCCTTTGAATACAAACATTACTTTCCAAATATCCTGAATAATCACACCTCAAATAACAGCGTTCCTTTTAATATGAATTCTCGTTCTTCAAGTAAGTTGAACTCCTTTTTATATCAATTGTTGACTATCTCAAGTTTGCCAACTATTCTGCATTATGTAGACAGGATGACGATGGCTCATTCTGTTGAATCGCGCGTTCCTTTCCTTGATCACAGGCTTATTGAACTTGCATTTTCATTTTCAAATTCCGATAAGATTAACAAATCTGTTACTAAATATATTTTGCGGGAATCCTTGAAAGATGTATTACCTGATAAGGTTTATAATCGTAAAGATAAAAAAGGTTTTGTGACTCCCGGTGAAATCAATTGGTTGCGGAAACCGCTTCGTCATTTGCTGGATATTGATTATTCAAATTTCGATTATTGGAATAAGAATGCAACCGAAAAAGTCATTCATGATTATCTTGCAGGTAATAACAAAAATGCCAAGTTGGTTTGGAGAATAGCTACCCTGAATCACTGGCTGAAAAATATATAGCAGATGTTTAAAATCTTTGTTGAACCAAATGATTTATTCCTGAATGAAGTAAAATATATCTGGACTATTTTTGCTTTTAATAAGGGAATAAATTTTATCTTCATTGATTCTAAAGATACATCTGATATCAGCATTGGAGGAGACTCTGATTACACAATAAATGTTTCAAATGAGTTTTATAAATTGCTTTGGGAAGAGAAGTATTTTCATACTTTCCATTTCAAGGACAAGTGCATGATTGAGGTTGCTGGCAAGCCTGATTACTTGAGTACTGCATTCTATATGATAAGTTGTATTCAGGAAATAAATCATTCCAGACATGATGAATTCAACAGGTTTCCTTACGCTGAAAGTTACCAGTGTAAATTCAATAATGTCACTCAAAACTTGGTTCAGGATTGCTTTGATAAATTGTATGAATCAATAGAGATATTAAGAACTATTCCTGTAAAGAAGACCAAGACGGCTATCTTTTTGTCTCACGATATTGATATAATCTATGGTTCCATTTTACAGGACAGTTATCATCTTTTAAAGAAAGGAAAGGTGGTTGGTTTTACTGAAATGATTCTAAAGAATATGATGCGTTATCCTTATTGGCTCAATATGATTGAGATTATGGATATTGAATCTAAGTACGGTTTTAAATCTACTTTCTTTTGGTTAGTGAATAAGGGAAGGGTCTCTGCTAATCTCTCTAATTCAGATTATGATATCAATAATTCAAAAGTAAGGGCGACAATGAGGGAAATAGAGAAACGTGGCTTCTTCAATGGTCTTCATAAAAGTGCCGCCAATACAGGCTTTGATGAAGAATTAAAGACTTTAAATCTGTTGAATATAAATTCCAACAGGTATCATTATGTAAAGTTCAATCCTTCAATTGACTTTAAGAATATTGAAGATGCAGGGATAAAATTAGACTGTACGCTTGGTTTTGCAGAAGGACCTGGTTTTAGAAATAGTTATGGAATGCCTTACCGCCCTTACAATCTGAAGGAAAGAAGAGCTTTTAATTTTGTAGAATGTCCCTTGAATATTATGGATACAACATTTCATCATTATAAGAAATCAGGTGCTGATGCCGCATATAAGTTAACTGAAGAATATATTCTTAAAAACCAAAATAACTGTGTACTTTCTTTGCTAATTCATAATCCTTATTTCACAGAATATAAATTCAAAACATTTCGTAACTTTGCAATGAAATTATTTGAATTGATGAAGAGGGAAGGCATCAGGACGATTACCCAAAAAGAAATCATAGATACTTATTTGATATGAATATCGAAATCAGATTATTGAAAGATGATGAGAAGAATGAAGTAATTCGTCTTTTCAATTTAACGCATCCTCAACAAAGGTCGTTGGAGCATTTTCATTGGGAGTTTAGGGATGCGCCTGCCGGCAAAGGAATTTATGTGGTGGCTTATGATATTGATGCGAAAAAAATAGTGGGCACGCAAGCTGCCATTCCTGTCGAAATGGTTAGTAATAATGGGGAGAGGATGCTGACTGCAAAATCTGAAGATACACTCTTAGACCCCGCCTATCGTGGCAAGGGATTGTTTGATAAGATGTATCAATTGCTGTTTGATGAATGCCGCAAACAAGGAATAAAATACATCTGGGGTTTCACTTATGCCAACAAGCCTTTCCTTAAAGTTGGGTTTGAAATCCCTTATAAAGCAACTTCCGGATTGTATGTTATCAACCCGATTTCTTCTTATAATTATTTATCAAAACTTAATCTTCAAAATAAGTTTATGGATAAATTTAAAATCTTCGGCTTGTGTTGGATGGGCTATTTTACATCCATGAATGCTGGTTTATTCGCAACTAAATCTTCTGATAATTTATCTTTAACCGAAAACTTATCTTTTGACAGAAGCAAGGTCATCGCTGCAATCGGACAAACTTTCAAGGAGAAGATTTGGACTATTAACCTTACCAACGAATATATCAATTGGCGATTTAGGAATAATCCTCACAGCAATAAATTTTCATTCTTTGGAGTAAAGAAAAATGAAAATATTGTTGGTGATATAATCTTGAATAAAAGGAAAGAAGGCTTTGGATATATCGAGCAATTATTCTTATCGGATGAGATTACAGATACCGACCAACAAGTTCTGATTAATCAAGCTATAAAGAATCTGAAATCTCAAGATTCATTCTTGATTCGTTTCTTAGGTTTTGATTTTAATAAGGCTAATAAATCTCAAATAGATTCTCTGAAGAAATGTGGCTTCACTTTCATTGACAGAGGTGCATCATTTGTTTGGAAACGCCTGACTGACGTGGAATCAGAGTTTATTAATCCTAATGAATTGCTGATGTCGAGGAGTTATTCCCAAGGGGATGTTTAATAAAAATAAAAAAAACCTTCATTTCCTGACAACAACGTCCGTTTCGAGCACTACAACGTTCGTTTCTGAAACAACAACGTCCCTTTCGAGTACCACAACGTCCCTTTTGAAACACACAACGTCTGTTTTGAATACGACAACATCCATTTCGAGCATCACAATGTCCGTTTTGGAACCCCCAACATCCGTTGTGAAACAGACAATGTCCGTTTCCGATACCACAATGTCCGTTTCCTGCCCGTTAGTGTCTCCTTTTTTTATTCCCCGTTATAAAAGGCAGATTTCAGGTGTAAAAAGTGGAATTTTTACAAATCTCTTGAAGAACTTTACCAAAGTTCAAAACTTTGGTAAAGTTCTTCAAGAAAATTCTCTTCCCTTTTGTTTTATTCCCAAAATCTTTCCTGCTTTTGTATCCTTGAAATAGAGACTATAAACTCTGCCTCCTTTTTTCCTAATTTCGCCGTTGATGAATCAGAATTAATAGAAACATGTTTGATTATGAAAGGAAGGAATTTTAATGATGTTGAGAATTCAACAGCTAAAAATTTGATCACAAATTTCGACCTTTAGCCTAATGCATCATGATAAAAAGCCGATACAAAAATCATTATACCGAGATAGATGGCATACGTGGATTATGCGCCATGCTCCTGCTTTTGCACCATTATACCAAATATATTTATGATAAGAATCAAGAGCAGGATTTGTATTATCATATCATGGATTATGGGCGGTATGGAGTGCATTTTTTCTTTGTCATCAGCGGCTTCCTGATCTTCATGACCTTAGAGAAAGCAAGGCACCCAAAGGACTTTATCATCTCACGTTTTTCAAGACTATATCCGGGTTATTGGGTCTGTATTTTATTAACGACAGCGGTAAGTTTCTCGCCTTATTTCCCATTCCATACCATCACTTTGAATCAATTCTTAGCCAATCTCACCATGTTCCAGCATTGGATGTTTATCGAAGATATTGATGGAGTTTATTGGACTTTGGCAGTCGAATTATGTTTTTATGTCATGATATTTTTGGTCTTTATTGCCAGGCAGCAAAAGAACATTGAACGAATAGGAATTGTCTGGATGGCGATCATGTTATTGAATTATTATGGTGCTGTTTATTTATCTCCAAACAATACCATCAACATTAATTATTATTTACCATTATTAAAAAACGGGACGCTGTTTTTTGGAGGAATTCTATTTTATCAATTAAAGAATGGTCCTGCTCAAAAGAGAAAATACGTACTCCTGTTATTAACCCTCCTTGTTCATCTCATCATCAATTCTATCGAAGAAACTATGGTGATTCTATTGGTCTATTTTATCCTTTATTTATTCGTGACAGATAAGCTTCAGATCATGCGGGGCAAGGTTTTTTATTACATCGGAATCATCTCCTATTCCCTATATCTGTTGCATCAATATATAGGATATGTAATAATAAATTTCCTCAACTATCATGGTATCACAAATACCGCTTTGGAAATAATCATTACTGGTATCCTGCTACTAATTCTTTCCTTAACAGTCGCATTCGGAATAGAGCGACCTGTCATGAGGTTTTTAAGAAACCGGTTTCTACAGAAGAATTAAAGAAGAAATTAAAACTTTGAAAGTAGCTTGAATTAATCCGGCATTCTATTATCGCATCAACACCACCTTCCCCTTATCCACAACTCCTCCCTCATTAATCATTTCCCAAAAATAAACGCCATTACTTAGCTGGCTAAGTTGAATGGTAGATTGGGTTTGATTACTTATTGACTGATGATAAACTTCATTTCCCAACATATCAGTAATCCGCAAATCGTTATTCCCTTCAGATGAATTAGCATGCAAATTATAAATGGTGAAAGTTCCATCATTGGGATTGGGATACACGTATATGGAATTGGCTGAATTCTGTTTAGTAACCTTTGGAATACCTGTTGTTTGATCGGAAATAAAATGCGCCGCAATATTCCCTTCAACAGTATGAGAAGCAACGCGGAAGAACTTCACATCAGTAACACCGGGAGCCTTATCCATAGGGGGATCAGTGCGAACTGCACGCAATTGTGCAATAGAATTAAGAACAAAAGTAGTATCTGGAATCACTTGATGAACCTGATTCACGACATTGTCGAGCCACCTGTAATGATTGCCGGTACCTGCCATGCAACTCAACAAAGCAGTATTTGCAAGTGGAGAAGTCTGATCTTCCCAAATAGAATCTGTTGTGATTCCAATGGTATCGCCTCCACCAAAATCAGTGTACGCAGTAAAGATATTGCAGTTTGATCCATTGCCAGACATTTCAATCATGGTGCGGGGAACTTCATTAAAATAGGCATCAATTAAAGTCAGATTGCCAGTGAAATTATCTGTGCTGATAATAGGAAGTGTAGTGTTATTCAAATACCAATTCATACAAGCGATTGATATCGAACCCGATGTATTGCTAAGGTTAATTAAGTTGCTTGTATTGGCGGCTGAATAGCCTTCATACCACATTCCTTCGGCATCAATCCTTCCACCGTCTGATACCATGAAAAGATTTTGAGAACCGCCTGTAGCCCCCGAAAGACAAGAGATTTGACCATTGGTGCTTCCCCCTGAAGAAAGCACAGGACCACCACGAGCCAAGACTCCACCTTCTGCCGCCGCATTGTATGTATTGCATTCGATAGTAACATCACTGTCTTCCACGCCATCACAATAGATGCCAATCTTGGAAGGATGGGCAGGATCAAGGCTTCCGGCAAAGAACTGATTACAATAAATCCTTCCGCCATCCTGATCGGCATCTTCAATGCGAATACAATCCATGCCATCATTTTCATGGTAAGAGATATTAAACCAAATATCTTTAATGGTAACACGACTTGGTCCCTGACAATCCAATAAAGGACCCGTGTTATTTCCTCCCCAATTCAAAGTAGTAATAGTTCCAGAACCTATGCCATCACCGACAAATTGCATATCTCTATTGGCAGGAACAGTAAGGGTTGTGTTGATGGTATAAGTTCCTTTTGGAATATGAATCACTGGTTTATTCCCCAAAGGTTGCATGGCAGCAGAATCTATCTTTTGTTGAATCTCTGCGGCATCATTCCCCGTACCTTGAAGGACTTCAAAGATGGTGCGATGATGATTAATCGGCGTTCCCGGCAACCAGACAGTATCAGGAACTACGATAGCATTGGTATCAACAATAGGATTATCTATCGGAACATATCCTCCCCAATATTCATCGGCACCGGTCAATAATCCTGTTGTATCTTGGGTAATATCATAGTTAGAGGCATCAAACAATTGAAGATCAGAAAAAGAAAACCAATGACCGGTATTGGGAGCCTGTGACATAGAGTTCAAGAGTATATTCAACTCATATAAACTATATGCCTGCGTGTTTGGAATGTTGAAAGTTTTCTTCTGCCTCCACGTCCAATGCTGGTTCGATTCGGTGTCAAGCACAGTCCAGGTAGTTCCCCAATCATTAGAGGCACGTAATTCCCATTTCAAAAGATTGGTTGTGGAATCATTACTCCCTTGCCTTAAAGAATACTTAGTAACGACTCTTGGATTGGAAGGCAAACAGTTCCATCGCAATCCTGAATTAGGCTGTGTTTCGCCACATTCAAAATAGGTGGTGCTGTCATTATCAATAGCCTTCTCAATGCCATGCCCAACAAGATTCCCTGCTCCTAAAGCATGATCGAAATTAGAAAAAGGAGGCTGTACGGGCCAGCCGAAAGGATACAGCCTATGAGAGGTAGAATAGGTATTCCCAACCATAAGATTATTGGTGCCGGTAATATTTATTCCGCCAATCCTTTGAATTGGATAAGTAGTATTGCCATCGCGAATAATATTATCTAATGCTACCGCGCCGACCATGTAGAAGGAATCTACATTGGTATAGATTTTATTCCCCCTAAGAAAACCGGGACCCTTAGCCCAGAAGCTGGGAGAATTAAATGAGGTATTATTTGAAGCCACACTCTGGTAGGTATTCCCACCGCCGATGTCATACCATTTTGAATTAATAAATACGTTATCATAAACCTGGCAATAACCAACATTCAAATCAACCCCGACATAGCAATTCTCAAATAAACATCGCCAGACCCATTGATCCAAACTATTCCAATTATTAGTGGAAATTCCATATTTTACATTATTAAAAGTACAACGAATAATTGCATTCTCTGCCTGACCATTTACAGGTGCACTGAAATTTAAACCGATACTGAAAACAGGATTGAAATTCTGAAAAACCAAATCGCTCCATTCACAGCCTGTCGAGAAGCCTCCAGAATGAAATATCCCCTGCTCGGCAGAGTCGCTGCCATCGAATGTCAGTCGGCTCACCCGCATATACCAGCCATCAATATAAAGCATGGTACCAAAGGCAGCACCACCCCATTTAATGATGGTGGTGGCTGGGTCTTCGCCTATTATTGCCAAGCCTGAATAATCATCGCCCGCAGTCCTGCCAACATTAAATAAAGTATCGGTAATGAGATAAGTGCCCGCAGGAAAGTACAGGACATTATAAACATTGGTTTGGGTATGCTTCATCGCAAGAAGTGCGGCATTAATGGCGGGAGCATCATTCGTAACGCCATCGCCCATGGCTCCGAAATCTACTTTTACATTCTTCCAACTGGAAAAGGGACCGCAGAATTCTTCGCCGGTCTGGTAATACTGAACGGTTTGTGCATGGCTCAATTGAGAGTTTACAAATTGCAGGTTTAAGATCACTGCTACTATTAGGATGATTCTATTCATGGTAATTATATATTATTTGATTCAATCGTAAAGTTATTAAAAATTTTTCAAACTACGAAATACATGGACAAATTTAACTTTTATAATAGGATTTATGGTTCTTGTTTCATTCCAAAAACCATAAATCTCATCATCCTTTTATTGCTGCTTCCAAGGGGTCGCAGTCATAAAAGGATGAAAGAAAATTGACATAAAATATTCTTCCATCATTAAATAATGGATTCCACAGGAGGGACAATCCTATTGTAGCTTGGGCGAATTAAAATCTTATTATTATGCCTCAAATTACAAAAGGAATAAAAACACTTCTATCTCGATTACGGGACCCTATGTCACTATAACCGGCTCCTTAATCTCGATAACCAGACTCATTACCTCGATAACCAGACTCATTACCTCGATAACCAGACCCACATACTCGATAACCAAACCCATTATCTCGATAACCAGACCCACATACTCGATAACCAAACCCGTTATCTCGATAACCGGTTTCATAATCTCGATTGAGGGCTTCGCAGTCTCGATTGAGGGCTTCGCAAAGACGATTAAGGAGCTTTTTATGTCTCTGGGAAGTTTTTCGACC
>Ga0206816_1091_pt1 | contig 24029 bp, 28 predicted proteins | sample Alteio_BWOrgCont_88_FD_152866 | JGI IMG/M metagenome (GOLD analysis project Ga0206816, IMG submission 152866) | Enriched cells from forest soil in Barre Woods Harvard Forest LTER site, Petersham, Massachusetts, United States -... | ecosystem: Environmental > Terrestrial > Soil > Temperate forest >... | reverse complement strand
GGACCAATACCAGCGTGGTGATCCCCCCGTTCACCGGCGTCACCACTGTTGATTTACAGGTGCCCTGCACCTTCGATTTCAGCGTCGCGACCACCAAGTATTTCAATGGCTTGGCGGACGGCGACATACCGGTCTTCCTGATGTTCAGCGGTACGGTATTCTACGCGGACCCAGCCGGAGCGCTGCGAGTAGCACCGATTTCCTGGGACAAAGAGACTAAATTTCGTCTGCCGCTGAAACTTTGGAAAGACATGATGGATGTGTATTATCCCAACAGCGCTTGGCTGTGCCTGCGGCGGGATGTTTTTGACCAGTTGTCTCAATACAAAGTGCGGCATGGGATTCCAACCTGGGAAGAGGCCATCGAGAGAATTCTCGCCCAAGCCGAGGAGCCCGTCGCATCATGAATGACGATAGGGTCGAAAAGATCGCCAATGCGGTGCTCTACGAGGGGTATATGCTCTATCCCTACCGATCCTCGGCCGTTAAGAACCAGCAGCGTTTCAACTTCGGCGTTTTATATCCACGCGAGTATTGCGACGCCCAAATAGGTTCAGATGCCTGGGAGATGCAAACGGAGTGTCTGGTGACCGGGTACGCGGCCACACCTTTGGAAATTAAGGTTCGCTTTTTGCGGTTGCTGGCTAAGAACGGTTTCCAGGAAGGTGTGGAGCGGACCGTTCGCACCCCCGCGTGCAGTCTTCGTGCATTGGTAGCGCAGCCGCTTCGACAAAACTTTCAGTTTGATGGCGTGGAAGGGGAGTTGGAGCTACGATCGAAGTGTCTCGACGATAGCTGCTTCAAAGTTACCTTGATTGTGCGTAACCTGACGGGCCTGGGGAGCGCTGGACATAAGGATCGGGACGAAGTCCTGCTGCGATCTTTGCTTTCCGTTCACAGCATTCTGCACATCGAGGGCGGCGCTTTCATCTCCTCCATCGATCCCCCGGAGCAGTTTCGCGCGGCAGTAGCCGAATGTCGCAACATAGGAACGTGGCCGGTGCTCGCAGGAGAAGAGAGCCAACGCGAGACGGTCCTGTCCGCGCCGATTATTCTTTACGACTACCCGCAGATTGCGCCGGAGAGTGCTGGCGATCTTTTCGACGGTACCGAGATCGATGAGATCCTCGCCCTGCGAATTTTAACGCTCACCGACGCCGAGAAGGAAGAGGTGAGAAACGGGGATGACCGTGCCCGCCGCATTCTGGAGCGGACCGAAATGCTTCCGCCGGAGTACTTTCAAAGGCTCCACGGCGCACTGCGTGGATTGCGCTCGAACTCAGAGGGTCCGCACGAGGAATCACTATGAACGAGTGGGAATGGCAACTTCTTGAGGACAAACCCGCGCTCGATCAGGTGACCGTCGCCGGCGTCCGGTTTAGGACCGGCGACCCGGTGCGCCTGCGGCCACGGCATGGCGGCGACATCATGGATCTCGCCCTGGCGGGAAAGACCGGGATCATCGAAAGCATCGAACAAGTTTACGAGGGCACGGTCCAAGTGGCGATCGTCATGGATGACGATCCCGGAAGAGATCTGGGTATGCTCCGGCAGCCGGGCCACCGCTTTTTCTTCAACGTCGAGGAGATTGAAGCTGTATGACTCAACCACGTATCCTGATCGCGTGCATTGGGAATATCTTCATGGGTGACGACGGATTCGGCACGGAAGTAGCCCGCCGGCTCGCCGGCCGCCCTCTACCACCGGATGTCATTCTGCGGGATTTCGGAATTCGCGGACTGGATCTGACCTACGCCGTGCTCGATCCCTATGAACTCGTCATCCTGGTCGACGCATGCCCGCGCGGCGGCGAGCCGGGCACGATATATCTGGTGGAACCGGATCCAATCGAGCCGGCCTCGGACGCCCGCATTGAGCCCCACGCAATGAATCCGATGAACGTGCTCCGCACGGTTCAGGCGATGGGCGGTGTTCCCCGTCGGATTCTGATCGTCGGCTGTGAACCCGCCGAAATTGGCTCAGATGAAGAGGGCAAGCTGGGCCTGACCGATGCTGTCCTCGCCGCAGTCGATGAAGCCGTCGTCCTTATTGAATCGCTGGTCCTGAGGAGCATCGAAGACGAGCCCGCCCGAGTCGCGTTGCAATCGCAATAGAACATCGCAATACAAGAAGGAGAGAGCATGTCACTGGAACTTACAGAGCGTACCAATGATCAGATCGCGAATGAGAATCGGGATACGCTATTCCTGTTGGGAGGCGCCGCCATGGTCGTCTTCGGGGCGGGTCTTATTCTGTCCACGCCTGCCGTGCGTCAATATCTCGGCGGCGTAAACATCGGGAACATCGTTGGAGCCATCATCCCCAAGGATTTCCAACGCTACATGAAGATGAGGGCCATGTGACCGCGGCCCTGCCAGGAACCAGGGTGGGGCACTACCTTATTGACAGGAGCGCGAGCCGGTTTACCGTTCGCGCATTTGCGAGCGGAATGCTCTCGATGATGGGGCACAATCCGACCATTGCGATTCGGGATTTCACGGGCGAGGCGAATCTTGACCCGGCCGTGCCCGGCCACGCTTCGTTACATATCCGAATCCGGGCGGACTCCCTCGAAGTGGCGGACGAAATCAGCAGCAAAGATCGCAAAGAGATGGAAAGCACAATGAAGCAGAAAGTGCTTGAAGTATCGAAGTATCCCGACATCGTATTCGCAAGCGATCATGCCTCCGCGGACCAGGTGGGAGAGAATCGATACAAGCTCGCCATTCAGGGTCAGCTATCGCTTCGTGGAGCGACTCGCATGGTTCCCGTGACGGCGCATGTGACGCTCAATGGCGTTATGCTGCGAGCCAATGGGGACTTTACCATTCTTCAAAGTGATTTCGGGATCCCGCTGGTGAGTGTTGCGGGCGGAGCGCTGAGATTGAAAGACGAATTGAAGTTTACATTCGATATTGTCGGGCGAAAACAGGAATAGGGAGATGTGTCTCGCCATACCCGGAAAAATCGTGGAATTGCTGGATGAGGACCGAAGTCTGGCCGTAGTGGATGTCCTGGGAGTCCGGCGGAAAGTGGACCTCGGCCTGTTGCTGGAGGACCCTCCCTCGACCGGCGATTGGGTTCTGATTCACGTCGGCTTCGCCATGAGCAAAATTGGCGAGCAGGATGCGCTTGAGCAGTTGCGTATGCTCACGGATCTCGGCGAAAGCGAAGCGGCGATGGAGGAGGCTCAAGGGTACGGCCTAGGCGGGCCATGAGGAAGTGACATGCGCTTTGTAGATGAGTTTCGTGAACCCGAATTGATTACCAAGACCGCCGACGAGATCCGCCGGCTGGCCGACTCAAAACGGCATTACCGGTTCATGGAGGTATGCGGAGGCCACACTCATTCCATTTACCGGTTCGGTCTGAAGGATCTGTTGCCTTCCAACATTGAGCTGGTTCACGGGCCGGGATGTCCGGTCTGCGTGCTTCCTATGGGAAGAATCGACGATGGGCTGTCCATGGCGGAACAGCCCGACGTGATCTTTACGGCTTTCGGAGATATGATGCGCGTACCCGGCACGCGAGGGAGCCCGCTCGAATATAAAGCTCGCGGTATGGACGTCCGTATTATTTATTCGCCTTCGGATGCGCTTAAGCTTGCCCGAAGCAATCCGGACAAGCACGTGATGTTTTTCGCGATCGGCTTTGAAACCACGGCTCCTTCCACCGCGCTCACGCTGATGCGGGCCAAGGCCGAGGGGATCGGCAACTTTTCGGTGTTCTGTAACCACGTGACCATAATTCCGGCCATTCGGGCGATCCTCGATTCGCCCGATATGCGCATTGACGCGTTCATCGGCCCCGGGCATGTGTCTACTGTGATTGGCTGCCGTCCGTATGGGTGGATCGCGAGCAACGAAGAGAAGCCGATTGTGGTTGCGGGGTTTGAGCCGCTGGATGTTCTCCAGTCGATTGTGATGCTGTTGCGTCAGTTAAACCAGAACGAAAAGAAAGTTGAGAATCAGTACAAACGCGCCGTGCCATGGGAAGGAAATCGCGCGGCCCTGAAAGCGATGGCCGAAGTCTTTGAATTGCGGCCGTATTTCGAGTGGCGGGGATTGGGATTCATCTCACAGTCAGCACTGCGGATTCGCGCCTCATACGCGAAGTGGGATGCCGAACGGCGCTTCACTGTACCGGGAGTCAGAGTCACCGATCCCAAAGCCGCTCAGTGCGGCGAGGTCTTGAAAGGCGTGCTGAAACCGGCGCAGTGCAAGCTCTTCGGCAAGGAATGCACGCCTGAACACCCGGTCGGCGCACTCATGGTTTCGTCAGAAGGCTCCTGCGCGGCATATTACAATTACGAGCATCGCAAGAGGGCCGTTTTGACGGCTTAGGTTGCCATGACGAGCGCTATTTCTAAGATCCGGTTCCGCGATCCGCAGATTGAGATGGCGCATGGCGCTGGAGGAAAGGCGAGCCGGCGGCTGATCGACGGATTGTTCGCGCCTCTTCTTTTCGGATCGGTCCCAACGCCGCTCGGGGACGCGGCTCATGTAAACATGAACGGGACCTGCGTGGCGATGACGACGGACAGCTTTGTTGTCCATCCGCTGCGCTTCCCGGGAGGCTCGATCGGGAAACTCGCGGTAAATGGAACGGTGAATGATCTGGCCGTCTCCGGAGCAAAAGCGCGAGCCTTGGTCGTGAGCTACGTTCTCGAAGCTGGCTTGCCGACGGAAATCCTTGAAGCCGAAGTTCGGGCTATGGCGGAGGCGGCGAATGCCGCCGGCGTTGTCATCGCCGGAGGCGATACCAAGGTCGTCGAACATGGGAAAGCGGACCGGATGTACATCACCACTTCGGGAATCGGCAATCTGATTCCTGGCCTGAGCGTCTCACCGGCTGCAGTTCGATCTGGTGACAAAATTCTGCTTTCGGGTCCCATCGGCGACCACGGCATCACCATTCTGTTGGCGCGTGGCGAGCTTGATCTTGAGGCGGACCTTCGCTCGGATACGCGATCCGTGCTCCCCATGGTGGAAGCACTGGCGGAAACGGTGGGCGCGGGCGTGCACTGGATGCGTGACCCCACGCGCGGCGGAGTCGCGACCTCGTTGAACGAACTCGCTCACGATTGCGGCCTGGGGATTGTGCTCTCGGAGGATGCGATCCCGGTACGAGATGAAGTGCGCGGAGCGTGCGAGTTGTTGGGCCTTGACCCGCTCCACATCGCGAATGAAGGGCAATTTCTCGCGGTAATCGCTGCGGAACAAGCCGAGGCGGCCCTCGAGGCGCTGCATGGGACGCCGAGAGGCCGGCACGCGGCATTGATCGGTGAAGTGAGCGAACAGCCTGCCGGCGCGGTACTGGTGAGAACGCTCTACGGCGGCAGCCGGATCGTGGATATGCTGGTGGGAGATCCGTTGCCGAGAATTTGCTAGGACCCGACATGGCCCAGGCCTTTCACCTTGCACACGATCTAGCGATTGACGTTCAAGAACGGCTTCTGGAGCGCAATCGGATCTTTGAAGACTTCTTCGCAGAACAGTCGCGGCCGCTTGCGGAGGCCTGCCGGGAGATGTCGGATCGTTTCTTGAGAGGGGGACGGTTGCTGGCGTTTGGACGGGGTCCCTACGCCACCGACGCGCAGCACGTGTCAGTCGAATTCGTGCATCCCATCATCGTCGGCAAACGCGCGCTGCCTGCCTTGGATCTTTCCCTGCTGTTTCGTCCTTGGCTGGAAGCGATCGTTCAGCCAGACGACATCGTCATGGGATTCGGCCCTCCCGAAGGCGATGCCGAAGTCTCCGACGCGCTCTCGGCGGCGCACAACCGGGGCACAATGACGTTCGAGCTTCCCGGCCGTGGCGGATCTTACTCACTCCAATCTCCCCATCAAAATCCGTTTATTCATCAGGAATTGATGGAGATCCTTTATCACACGCTATGGGAAACGGTGCACGTTTTCTTTGAACATCGGGAACTGGGCTACGACGTTGGGGATTCCGGGTTCCTGTATCCCTTTCTCGGCGAAGAGAAACAGAACATGGACGACATTGTGGAGGATGTTGCCGCCTCCATTCGGGCCAAAGCACATGAGGACGCGAATCTGCGCGTGGGCGTGGCGCGAGAAGAATCTGAGCAGATCGTTCGCACTGCGCATGCCATCCACCAGCGCCTGATTCAAGGCGGAAAGCTGATCATTTTCGGCAATGGAGGATCGGCTACCGATGCCAACGACTTTGCAATCGACTGCGTGCATCCTCCTTCCGGATACCGCGCCGTTCCCGCCATCTCATTGTCCATGGAGCCGGCGAACTTGACGGCGATTGCCAACGACGTCGGGATTGAATTGATCTTTCTCCGCCAAATCGTCGCGCACGCTCGAAAGGAAGATGTGGCAATCGGGATTTCGACCAGCGGCGGGTCTCGCAACATTGTGATCGCGCTTGAAGAGGCGCGGAAGCGAGGATTGGTCACCGTGGCTCTGCTGGGATATGACGGCGGCGAGATCCTGCGGCGCGGGCTGGCCGACTTTCCACTGGTGGTTCGCTCGGATTACATCCCGCGCATTCAGGAAGTTCAAGCGTCCACCTACCACATCCTTCGTGAAATGCTGGAGGTGCTTGCCCGTGGCTAAATTTGAACTATTCGGAACCAGAAGTTGTCCTTACACGGAGGAAATGCGGGAGTGGCTCGAATGGAAGGGACATGAATATGTCGAATACGATGTTGAGGCTGATGGTGCGGCTCACGCGCGCATGATTGCGATGTCGGGAGGGCAGCGTACCGTTCCAATACTGGCGGAAGATGGCGCCGTGATTCGAGTCGGCTGGCACGGGCGGGGCTGCGTGGTCGCGGGGTAACGAAAACGTGACGAGTGCCTGCGACATTCGAGTTCGCGGAGTCGTGCAAGGAGTCGGCTTTCGCCCGTTCGTGCTCCGTTTGGCGCGGGCAAATACGCTCGCTGGCTGGGTGCTCAACGATGAAGAAGGCGTAGAGATTCATCTGGAGGGCGACGCACCCTCGCTTGACCAGTTTGTCCGGTCGCTCGTCGCAGAGCGTCCTCCCGCCGCTTGCATCCATGCCCTCGATGTTCAGACGGCCCAACCTATCGGGTTTCGCGAATTCACAATCCGGGACAGCCGGCTGCGAGGGCGCCCAAGCGTCCGAATTTCGGCTGACTTGCCGGTGTGCGAAGCGTGCCTGAAAGAGTTGTTCGCTCCTGCGGATCGGCGCTATCGCTATCCCTATATCAACTGCACCAACTGTGGACCGCGATATTCCGTCATCGTAAGCTTGCCTTACGATCGCAGGAACACGACCATGCGCGCTTGGCCACTCGATGACTACTGCGCGGACCAATTTGGCGATCCTGGTGACCGGCGTTTCCATGCCCAGCCCGTCGCCTGCCCGGCTTGCGGCCCCCACTACTTCCTACAGGCCGGAAACGAGGTCGTCTTGGGAGACGACGCAAGCATCGCCAGAGCAGTCGAGCTACTCAACGCGGGAGCGATCGTCGCGGTGAAAGGCCTGGGCGGTTACCATCTGGCGTGCGACGCGACAAATCCTGCGGCTGTTCAATCCTTACGCGATCGGAAATTTCGTAAGGAGAAGCCATTCGCGCTTATGGCCGCGAGCGTTCAAGAAGCTCGCGAGCTGGTGGAGCTTTCCGCGGAAGCCGAATCGCTGATAACGTCGGCCGCGCGACCGATTGTTCTTGCTCGCGCCAAGATTGAGCTTGCGCATGTGTCTCCGGGGAACGACGATCTGGGTGTGATGCTGCCCTATACGCCCTTGCATCACCTGCTGTTCACCGCAGGCTCACCGCGAGTCCTGGTCATGACAAGCGCGAACCGGTCAAGTGAGCCGATCGCGTATCGGGATCAAGAAGCCACGGACCGCCTCAACGGAATCGCGGACGCATTCCTGATGGGGGAGAGGCCAATCGCGCGCCGGGTGGACGATTCCATCGCCCGCGCCGGAAGTTTCGGCCCGGTGATTCTGCGGCGTTCGCGCGGCTATGCGCCCTCCGCGGTGGCCCCGATACCTATCGCCAACCCGATTCTTGCCGTCGGAGCCGATCTGAAGAATACCGTCACTCTGGTGGTGAACGGCCAGGCGATGATGAGCCAGCATATCGGCGATCTGGATCAATACGAATCGTCGAAAGCGTTTCGTGAAACCGTCGACGACCTCACCGCGATGTACGAAGTCCCTCGCCAGGACCTGATCGTGGCTCGCGATGCTCACCCCCAGTATCTCTCCACAGCTTATGCGCTGGAATTGCCAGGGGCGGCTTCATACTCCATCCAGCATCACCGGGCGCACGTCGCATCCGTTCTCGCCGAACGTTCGGCTTGGGAGAAACGGGTATTGGGGGTCAGCTTCGACGGAACAGGATACGGAGACGATGGAAGTACCTGGGGCGGCGAGTTCTTCGTGGGAAGCATTCTCGAAGGCTTCGATCGTGTGGGACATTTGCGGCCGGCTGCGCTCGCCGGAGGCGATGCCGCCGCTCGACACCCCGTTCAATCCGCGGCGGGATTCCTGGCCCAGATGGAGAACCTGCTCGATCTGGGCGCGGCGCCTTTCTTTTTTCCCGAACGTTACGGACAATCGTTGGAGTTAGCCCGGAAGCGTGTGCGGACCTTCACGACCACGTCTGTAGGAAGGCTGTTCGATGCGGCCGCCGCCTTGCTCGGCTTCACTAGGGAAGTGACATTTGAGGGTCAGGCCGCGATGTGGGTGGAGCATCTGGCGCGAACCGAAGCTTTCGCGGAGCCGTATGACTTCCCGTTCCATGAGGGCGAGTTGGATTTCCGTCCGTTGCTCGGTGCAATGGTTCTCGACCGGCTCCACCGGACGAGTCCATCCCGGTGTGCACGGGCGTTTCAGCGTGGGGTCGCAAAGGGTCTTTGTGACGCGATTGCCGTTCTGTCCGAGACGCACGCGATGGATACGATCGTACTCTCCGGCGGTGTTTTTCAGAATGAGCTGCTATTAAACGATTTGAAGTCCCTTATCGGTAGGCGAGTCGAGGTCTGGACGAATAGCACGGTGCCTCCCAACGACGGAGGCATCAGTTTGGGGCAAGCGGCGCTGGCTGCGTTCCTCCACTTAAAGCAGCATGCATGAATTGTCGATCGCGATGAGCATCGTGGAAATGGCCGAGGAAGAGGCGGACCATCGAGGCGGCTTGCGTGTGAACGCGGTGCATCTGAAGCTTGGCGCCCTGGCAGGCGTGGTCAAGGAGGCGCTGCTTTCGTCCTATGAACTGGCTTGCGAAGGCACCGGCTTGCAGGGATCGCGCCTGGTGATTGACGAGATTCCGGTTGTGGTGAATTGTCCCCGATGTCTGGGCCCCCGCACCGTAGATTCCATCCAGTGGTTCGTTTGTCCCGAATGTAAGGGCCCCGTGTCTGAAGTGATTCAGGGGCGCGAGCTTCAGGTTTTCGCATTGGAGATTGAGGAATGAGCTCGCAACCCCGGCTGGTGGAGGTGAGGCAAAACGTTCTCAAGCAGAACGACATCGTGGCGCGCGAACTTCGGCAGCGCTTCCATGATGCTGGTGTCTATGTGGCGAGCCTGGTGTCCAGCCCGGGTTCTGGAAAGACCGCCTTCCTCGAGAAAACGCTTACGCTTCTGCGGCCGGACTTTCGGGTGGCGGCGCTTGTCGGCGACCTCGCGACCGATAACGACGCTGTCAGGCTGGCACGTTCGCAGGCGCAGGTGAGACAAATTACGACGGGAACCCTTTGCCATCTGGAAGCCGCCATGGTCCGGACCGCGCTCGAAGGCTGGGATTTGAATGAGTTAGATTTTTTGTTCATTGAGAACGTGGGGAACCTGGTGTGCCCGTCCTCCTACGATGTCGGCGAGAATCTCAGAGTGGTGCTGCTCTCGGTGACCGAAGGCGAAGACAAGCCGCTCAAGTATCCGACCATTTTCAACACGGCTGATGTGGCTGTGCTCACTAAGATGGACCTGGCTGAAGCGGTCGAGTTTGATTTGGACGCCGCCCGCGCGAACGTCGAGCGTGTGCGGCCGGGCATGCCTCTGCTGGAAGTGTCATCAAAGAAGGGTGTGGGAATGGACGATTGGCTGGCGTTTTTGCGGCATCTTAGTCGCACACGTTAGTTTAGAAACAACTGAGCGCCGTGAATCGACCGTCTCAGAGAATCTCCAGCGCAGTTCTGGCGCCGTGCCAGAGCGCAGCAACCGTAACAGACGAGCAAACGAGAACCACGTCTGAGTCCCGAAGACGGTTCCATGCGGGCAGACGCCAGTGTCGCGCCCGGGCGAGTCCTAAGTGAGCACATCGGGGTCTATCAGGACGGTCGTTCGCGGCGAAGCCGCAGAAGGCGCCGCCCCGGGGAGGCCGCGCACGTAAGCTTCAGGATCGCCGAATTCGGGCCAATCCTTCCCCGCTACGGCAAAGGCGCTCATTGCTTCCTTGCGCGCGTCTGCCGTCAACGCTCGCACGCGGCCTCGACGATCACCTTTTCAAGAAATCTCCTGAGAGGACACGGCGGTCCAGCGGCGCCGGAAGACGATACTCATACACCCAGCAGCGAGTGTGATCGCCATTCGGAAGAATTGCCGTCGCCCCAAGGCGCTCAAACTCCGGCCCCTCGTATTCGTCGAGGTCTGCGAACGTCGCCGACGGGGTACGGAGATGAAACAAATCACCGGTAACCCATTCATCAATTTCAGCTTGAAGTTGAATTCCGGGATAGCGGCCCAGGTCGTAAAGGCGTCCCTGGACCCGAGCCAAACCAAGGTACCTGGCAGAACGCTCCAGCAATCGCGCGTAGCGATTATCGAAGCCCCGGCGGAGCGTACCGTAGACGAAAAGCCGGGGACGGTGGGGCAAGCAGCATTTTCTCATTGAAGAATGAGCCCGAAGGCGGGAGCGAAGCGACCCGCCGTCGGGTTTCCTTTCTTGGGTTGATTTTTTGAGAAAGCGCCTGGTCGTCGGGGTTGTAGGAATGTGGAAATCGCGCAGCAATCCACGGGCTGCGGGAAGGGAAAGAAACCTGGGTTTGGTTTTCCTCGCTTTCCACACGCCCGTCATTTCCACAGCCCTCCCCGGTTTCATTAGCGCTCCGCTTTCGGTACAGACCAGCAAATAGTTTGTGCGTTTGACTTCTTGCATTTTCGCAGCAGCCTGTCGGGCTGTGCCGCGGCTGCCGTCTGTAGCTGATCGTGAGTCAGTTCCAGACGAAGGAATCCAGCCAAACCGGGTAGCTGCCGCAGAATCTCCCCGGGCGTCGCATGCCATCGGTATACGCCCTTTCGCTTGCCCTTCGGTGTGACGCTCACTTCCGGCACCCCGCATGGCCGATGGAAGTTCAAATAGGGGTTGAAGTGCTGCCGGTAGAACTGGTCGAATCTTTCCGCATGCACGGAGGCAATATGGCGGTCGGTTCCACCGCCGTTTATTGAGTAGCCTGGCCACAGTGTGATTGATGAACTCACTGCCGTTGTCAGAATGGAAGCCGCGAAAGTGGGACGGGAACTGAGAAAGCATCGCCTCCAGGACCGGCTTCCGCCAGTTTGCGCCGCTCCCCGATCGCTACCTGCTTGCGCCGCGTGGGTTGATTAGCCATTCGGCGCTGCCGGTACCTCCTGCTCTTCCGTAGCCGGTAGAGGTGCGTCACAGAATTCAAGGTCTCGTGAGCCTCGTCCACTTAGTGCCGCCGGGAGGGCCGTGGCTTTAACTCTCCCCATATAAGTGCATACACGCCGCAGATGCCATAGCTTACACTCAGACTACATGCTCAATCGGGGCTATGGCTACACGACAATCATTAGCAGCAAATACCATGGACAAACCCTGCTCTCCCACTTGGCAAATCTTTACCGCCACTCAACCCCGCAAGCCTGGCAACAAAAACTAAACAACGGCGAAGTCACCCTCAACGGCGTCACCGCCACGGGAAGCGAATCGGTCACTTTAGGCCAAACCCTTGTCTGGAACCGACCACCCTGGATCGAACCAGACTCCCCTCAGCACTTCGAAGTGTTATTTGAAGACCCCCATTTGTTGGCCGTAAACAAACCCTGCGGGCTGCCCACCCTTCCCGGCGGCGGCTTCATGGAAAATACCCTCCTGCGCTGCGTGCAAAGGCGAACCCCCAACGCAAACCCCGTCCACCGGTTGGGCCGAGCAACCACCGGCATCATCCTCTTCGCCAAAACACCGCAGGCGGCCTCTAATCTATTCGCAAATTGGAACACACCCAAAATTCAAAAAATCTACCGGGCGCTGGGCCAAAACATTGCACAGCACGACGCCTACGAAATCCTCACGCCCATCGGCCTCGTACCGCACCCGCTCATCGGTTCGGTGTGGGCCGCCAACCCAAGTGGCAAACCGTCAAAGTCATTGGCAAAGGTGATCTCACGCACCACCAGCACCACAACATTTGAGGTAAGCCTGAATTCGGGCCGCCCTCATCAAATAAGAATACATCTGGCATCCATCGGCCATCCCCTGGTCGGAGATCCTCTGTACGGCTTATCCGGCCAGCCTCTTCAAAGTCTCCCCGGCCTCCCCGGCGATGGAGGATATTTCCTGCACGCCCAATATCTGAAATTCCACCACCCCATCACCGGAGAACAAATCAATCTTGAGGCAGCTTTGCCGACCGGATTCTTATTGCATCAGTAGGTTCACGCCGAGAATGAACCGAAGCATGGATGGCGACACCGCGCGATCGGCAACCTCTTTTCGTGTGTTGTACCAATTCCAAGCAGAATCGATCCGGCAACGTGTAGCCTTTTCCTGAGAGCGTGGTGGCGCCCACTGGATTTGCGCTGGAAGGACAAGGAGATGCGAAAAGGGTTTACAAGAAGACCGAAAGCGGATGAGCCCGTGGCACCAGGCAAGAACTACATAACTCCGAGCGGGCTGCAGCGTCTCCAAGATGAGCACCAGTTTCTGCTCACCAGGGAGCGCCGGGCCGTGACGGAGGTGGTGGCGTGGGCCGCCAGTAACGGCGATCGGAGTGAAAACGCCGACTATCAGTACGGCAAGCGGCGGCTGCGGCAGATCGATGGACGGATTCGCTTTCTCAGGAAGCGGATCGAAGCTGCAGAAGTGGTGGACCCGGAAACTCCGAGGACGAGGCAAACGGCCACGAGAGCATACTTCGGCGCGACGGTGCGCTATGCCAACGCCCTGGGAGTGGAGCGAGTGGTGAGCATCGTGGGCACCGACGAAGTCGATCTCGACCGTAACCACATCAGTTGGGTGTCGCCTCTGGGGCGCGCTTTGCTGAAGTCGGCAGCAGGTGACAGCGTGGTACTCCAGGCGCCGGGCGGCACAGAATACCTGGACGTGCTAGAAGTGTGTTACCAGCGCATTTCAGTGGAACCGTTCCGTGAGCCGCCTGGATCCGAGTCCTCGTCAAAGGGACCCTCTCGCCGGCCCATTCCCGACTGACGAAGTTAACCAGGCGGAACACGAAAATTCCACGTTCGCGGAAGGTCCAAAGGTTGGGAATAGGAAGTCTTAGAGTTGTATCGGAAACGCTCCGGCGAGACAACACCGGCGTGCTGAGCAATGGTTGGTGCCCTTTGCACGCCCGCTTTTTTCGAAATCGCAGCTCCAAACTGCATAGATGGACGACTCAATTGCCGGCTTCTCTCCAAGGCACAGGAAAGGATACACAGAATGAGAAAGCTGAAGATCGTCGAACATATCTCTCTGGACGGCGTGATTCAGGCTCCGGGCGGCCCGAATGGAGACGGCGACTACCCATACGGCGGATGGACGCTGCCGTATCGCGATCCCGCCGCGGGAAAAGCGGTGATCGAGGCGCATAGCGCGCCATTCGATCTTTTGCTTGGCCGACGCACCTACGATATCTGGTCGGGCTTCTTGCCGAAGGCCCCGAGCAGCCCTCTCGCGGACAGCCTGAATGCCGCCACGAAATATGTCGCCACCCACAGGCCTGACAGCCTTGAATGGGGTCCGTTCGAGGGCCTTGGACCGGACATCGTCGAGGGCGCTCGCCACATCAAGGCGATGGACGGGCCAGGCCTGATCCCCTGGGGCAGTTCGACGCTCACATCAATGCTGCTCGAACACGGGCTTGCGGACGAGGTCTTGCTGTTCGTCTATCCGATCCTGTTGGGCAAAGGGAAGCGTTTCTTTTCGGATGGGGCCCCGCCAAGCGGACTCTCACTGGCCAGCACGACCGCTGTGTCCTCTGGCGTCCTAATCAACACCTACGCTCCTGCCGGACCTTTGCGCCCGATAAACTGAGATCCCACGGATTCGTTTATAGTTCGCCTACGAGGAGACTCGAACCTATGCGAGGAACGGGAGTTCTTTCCGGCCTGACCGGCCTTCTCCTTTTCGTACGCTTTTATTTCGGGTTTGAGAGCGGTCGAGCGGCTCCACCGTCCACGAAACTTGGAGGCCTGGTGTAAAATCAATCGAATCCGGGAAGCTAAGATGGAAACCCCGGATCAGGAGGTTTTCGATGAAAGCAAAACTTGCCATGCTTGTTATGGGGCTGCTTTTGGCGGCGCCGATGTTCGCTCACCACTCCTTCTCAGCGGAGTTCGACGCGACAAAGCCTGTTAGTCTGAAAGGCACTGTCACCAAAGTTGATTGGTTGAATCCTCACATCTGGATCTACATGGATGTGAAGGACGCTTCGGGAAAAGTTGCGCATTGGCAATGCGAAGGCGGCGCTCCCAACAGTTTGACCCGGAACGGCTGGACCAAGAACAACCTTAAGGAAGGCGATGCCATCGCGATCGACGGCACTCTGGCCAAGGACGCCTCGAACACTTGCAACGCGAGCAGTGTAGCTCTGCCGGACGGACGGCGCGTGTTTGCAGGATCGTCCAACCCGGACTTGGCGACTCCGGGAGCGAAATAGATTTGCGGATGCCCGCCGGCTGCGCTGTTCTCGCACTCGACCGGCTTCTGTGAGCCGGCGAAAGGTAGCGAGATTTGCCCGAGTTGGGCGGGTTCCGTCGATGCTCGTTCACTTATCCGGATGTTTTAACTCCATCAAAAGATCAAGGGGCCCAAAGGAGGCGGCAGGCCGATAAGAACTGGCCCCCGATCGAGGCGGAATGGTGACCCGAACTAAGGCAGGGTGTGGCGCCAATTGTACTTCATGAAAATGCCGAGCGTCCCGCACTCTGGCTTCTCGAAGAGATTGTGCGAACCGAACTAACAGCCCCAGCTTTCTCAAAGCCACGAGCGATAAACTGACCGTGTCCAATTCAAAGGGTCGAGGACTATGAACCAGATTCCCAACTTCGATGAACTTCCGGTTAAAGAGGGTGCCCCACCGGAATCCAGCTGGGGTATTTTCGGAGAGAACGATGGAATCGGCTGTCTCAACTTTCTCACGCCGGACGGTGTTGTGGACGCGGCCCGTCTGGTCCAGACTGGCAAGGTATTTCGGTTGGATGCAAAGCTTGGTTTTGCCAAACCGCCTTTGTTCGGGAGGGCGGCTCTCGCTCACAGCATTGTTCCTCTTGGTCCAATGGCGAACGACGACATTCTGGAGAGGTTCAACACACAAGAAGGCAGTCAGTGGGACGGGCTGGGGCACGTCGGACATCCTCGTTATGAGCGTTTTTATAATGGCGTTACCGCCAGCCAAATCCGTGACGACGGCAACCGCCAGCTCGGTATTCACCGTTGGGCCGACAAAGTCGTGGGCCGAGGCGTGTTGGTCGATGCGTTCGGTTTCCGTCAGACACAGGGTCGGCCAGTCGCACCACTCGATAGAGATGTTTACACTCTAGAGGAGTTGCAAGCATCTCTCGATGCTCAGGGCGTCACACTGAAACCCGGAACGATCCTGCTGGTCCGGACAGGCTGGATGGAGGAATACGAGAAGTGCACGGCCGAGGAGAAAAAGGCGATGGCGCCTTTCGATAAAATTCGATCGGCTGGTGTCGAAGCTAGCCGCCGCGTCGCAGCGTGGTTGTGGGACAACCGCGTCGCAGCAATCGGTACTGACTGTCCAGCGGTGGAAGCGCTTCCAATGGTGCTGGGGGATGAGAACCTGCTGCACTACCGGGCGCTGCCCCTGTTAGGGTTGCCACTGGGTGAGTTGTTCGTACTGGCGCCACTCGCCGAGGATTGCAGACACGACAAACGGTATGAATTCATGGTCGTCTCAGCACCGCTGAACGTGGACGGCGGCATCGCCTCGCCGCCGAACGCTGTCGCCATTAAGTAGGAGCTGTGAAGGGCCCAGTCCGCACCTTTTATCAACTGACCGCCGATTCAACCAGTTACCGCGTTCACCCGGTAAGCGACGGATATTAATGCAGTTCCACGACATAATCGGTTCGCGGAAAGGCCCGCGACCGAGGTCGGCCTGGAAACATCTCCTGCTTTCCGGCCTCATTAAACAAGCATAAATAGTCGGCTATCAGTTGGTTAGAAATATAGGCGACGCCTGTCGAACCTCACAAACACCGCAAAAGATTGCATTTTCTTGCATCCCCGGCGCGGCACCGTTGACGAAGCAAGTCCTGCTCGGATGGATTCGTGAAACGGTTTCGTTGCTTTCCCCACTAGTACGCATGTGTTCGAACAGGAAGTGAACAGACAGCACTCCTAATAAGCGGAGGCAGGTGCGGCTCCGGCCGGGACGAAAATGATTTTCGACATTTCGTAACGCCTTTGTCGTATTCTCAGACCCGCTTCAACGCACAATTTGCTCCGGGGTACGGACGGAGGAAGTCTCTAGGTGCAACGCCGGCCGGCTTGGTTTAGAACTTGTCAAGGCGCGGAGTCGCTCGAAGGCGAGATCCGCACGGCTTTGGTTGCCTCTGGCGTCCAGATCGAAACGGACGCGGAGGGACCTTACGGAATCGTTTCCTTCGACAAGGCCGATGAGGAACTGTTCGGAGTGCTCCACGAGATACGCCTCGATCCTCGACGTCGTGTTTTGGCTGTCGCCGCTTCTCCCGATGCCGCAAACACGGGCGTGGTTTGGCGCCTGCTCCATGCGGGAGCCTCTGACGTCCTGATTTGGAGCGGCAACGGCCTTGGCGCCGCACAGCTTTCCGCGAAGCTCCAGCGATGGTTCGATGTGGACGAACTTGCCGGACAGGCAGTTTCTCAGGAATCGCTGGTCGGCGACAGCCCCGCCTGGAAATCCGTCGTCCGAAGAGTAGTGGAAGCTGCTCGATTCTCCACTAGCCCGATATTATTGACCGGGGAAAGCGGCACAGGGAAGGAATTGCTCGCAAGGCTGGTTAGCTTGTTCTGCGCGGCAGGCGGAGCGAATAAGCTCCGCAAAGAGTTGATCATCGTCGATTGCGGTTCCCTAGTTCCGGAGCTTTCCGGCAGCGAGTTCTTTGGTCACGAACGTGGGGCGTTTACAGGCGCTCATAACCAGCGCGAGGGCGCTTTCGCAATGGCCGATGGGGCAACCCTACTGCTCGATGAAATCGGCGAAGTCCCCCTGAGCCTTCAGGCTCAGTTACTTCGTGCGATCCAGGAGAAAACATACAAGCGCGTAGGTGGCAACCTCTGGCAGAGAACGAATTTTCGTTTGGTCTGTGCGACCAACCGCGATCTGGAGGATTTGGTCCGCCACGGGCAGTTCCGGCTGGATCTCTACTACCGAATCGCCGGTTGCGTTTTTCGCACGCCGGCTCTAAGAGAGCGCAAAGAAGATATCCTGCCGCTCGCAAGGCGCTTCCTCCGCGATTGTTCCTCCGGTAATCCGGTCGAATTCGACAACCCGGTCAGCGAGTATCTTCTGAATCGCGTTTACGACGGGAACATTCGAGAACTGCGCCAACTCATCGAACGCATCGCACATCGTCATGCGGGGCCGGGACCTATTACGGTAGGAGACATCCCGGAAGACGACCGCCCTGCCGGCGGCGAGCTTAAGCGCGCTTGGCCGGATCAAGAGCTGGAACGATCCATTTCAAACGCTCTGGCCATCGGCGCGAGTCTGAAAGAAATCACTCAGGCCACCGCCGAGACTGCCATCCGCATCGCCGTCCGCTCCGAAGGTAGCAATTTGCAACGAGCCGCAAACAGGCTAGGAATCACCGACCGGGCGTTACAGATGCGGCGCGCAACGGGCCGGCTTCCAGAGCCGCCGTACCCACCGGGTTAAGCTCTGGCTTCACGCAGCAACCACGGCCAACGGCGTTGTCCTGGAAAATCCAGTTCAGTGTCCTCCACGCTGCGTGGCGGTTTCAACACAGCGTAGAAGGCGCACTTCCCTTGGGAAGAGACAAATCCGCAGTCATCGATCTTGATCTTATGCTTTCCGACGGTATTCCCTCTCAGACCTCTCTGCGGGAGCTCCTGGGAAGTGTTCCCCCCAATCGTGATCGCGTTAGACAGTGTTTTCGGGATCCCTGCAGACCCCGTCACCGGGTTCGAGCGGTGCTTGATCGATCCGGAATGCCTGGAACTTTGTCGCGTCATGCCGAGCCGCTGCCCGCTTGGCGGCGGCGACGTGAGCATAGACGAATACTTCCACGGCCCCTTGCGAGGCCGCTGCCCCGGGACAATATACGGAGACGGCGACGGGCAGAGTCTCCGAAGTAAACGTGTTAATGTATCCGCCGAGGTGGGATCGGAGCGGCGGCCGGACCTCATTTTCGAGTTCATCGGCACAGCCGCCGCTTCGGTCGACCGCGAAGACAGCGGTCGGGGCTGGGTTCGTCAAAACGCCGCATGGCTTGCATTTCACCCGCCGCAAGCCGCACGCAAAGCGTTTGCCGTGGTCTCGTCCAGAAAACCAGTGACCGGCAACTGCTGCTGCTCCTGGAACTTCCGGACCGCGCCCTGTGTGTTCGGTCCCATAATCCCGTCCTGTACGACCCAGGGTCCCAGCAATCGGGCCAGGCAGGCCTGCGCCCACAAGACTCGCTGCCGGTCCGGCCCGCGAAAGACCCAGCCTCTTCTGTCTCGTTGCAGCGGGCCCCGTCGCCCGCGGTCCCAATTCAACCTCTCTCTGTCTCTCACGAACTTGTCTTGCGGATGAAACTCGAATGGTGCTCGAACCCCGGGTCCTTCCACTCGGACTTGTGGATGAACCTCCGGGAGTGGTGTTCGGACCACGGGTCGCTCTACTCGGACTTGGGGGCGAGCCTCCGGTGGCGTTCGGGCTGCGGGACCCTCTGCCCGGGCTGGCTCGTGAGCCTCCGGCGGCGTTCGAGACTCGGGCTTCTCTGGCTGGGTCTCAGCTTCCAGAAATGGCCACGGACGGCGGTCGCGGTCCCAGCGCCGTTCTTCCCGGAATCTCTCCTCGCGGCGACCAAAGGGACGCTCCGGCCGGAATTCGCCTTCGTAGCCGGGCGAAACTTCATGTTGCTGGTGCCCGTGCTGCGGTCCGGCTCCCGAGGCGGGAGCTTGGCCTCCAGGTGGCGGAGCCTGGCCTCCGGGCGCCTGCGCCCCCGACTGTCCGCTACTGCAAGCGGTCTGCAAAGCGGTCACCGTGTTTGGGTCCAAAATGCCCGTTGGCGGCAACTGCTGTTGCGTCTGAAATGTCTTGATCGCCTGCCTGGTCTGCGGTCCCAGGAACCCGTCCTGCGGCACAGATGGATCCACGCTTTGCGCCAGGCACGACTGCGCCCATTGGACCTGAGGATCCGGCGTCATCGCGCCGCCCCCCCGAAACAACCCGTGCCATCGACGGACGCCCCTGAACCGGCCAAAGTGCCTTCCGTGGGCGCCATGACCCCCATGCCAGTTTTTATAGCTCATTGTTCCTCGCTCCTTTCTCTCGTGCGATACGCGCGGCGCACGTCCGCCAGTTCTTCCGCTACCGTTTATTAATCCTTCACGTATAGCCTGATAAATCCGACGGCCGCAGCGATATACCAATCTGTCCAGCGGCTGTCCGGCCATCGGCTCGAGTCGCCGCCAAATTGCGCGAGCCCTCCGGGCATCAGTGTCGTACCGATACTCTGCCAGAAGAACGTTCTTTGCTTCGGCGTCAATTTGCGACCCTGAATGAATCCGCATTCAAGTCCTAAATCAAACGCTTTTTCGGCGGTTCGTCCCGCTTCCTCGTCCCAGGTATTCGTCACCGAACCCCGATTCTTCCAAAACATTTGCTTTGCAAATGTCCAGGGTCTCCAGTGAGCTCCGATGACAAACCCGTCTGCGAAGCCCATCGTCACATTTTTCTTGGCGGTGTCCATTCTGTTTTGCGCGTAGCCGGACCCGGCCGGCGCCATCTCGACAAGAAAAGCCGCGCCGAAGGCTAATAATTCCGGTGTACTAACCTCCGCCCCAAACAGGGCCAGCGTGTCCTTAACGCCTTTAGCCACGTCAAATGCTTTAAGTAAGTACTTGAAGTCGTTATACGAATAAGGCGCCTCGGGTATCTTGAATGCCAGGATCATTGAGTCCCGGTTGCGTGACTGGTTTTCCAGTTCGTGGGTTTCGCCGGAATCTAGCCATTGCCATCGGCCCCCCCGCCTGTACCACGCTCCGCGGTGGAAGCCCTCAACGTAACCCTGTAACATCGCCTCTCACTCCTTCCGTGTTTTCGTGCGATCCCGCCAGCGCGTCCAATAGACAATCCACGGCGCAGTCAATTTCGCTCAGGCCGTGACGCGCCGACAGCACAAAGCTGATTCGCGATCCGCCGCCGCCCGGATCCCGGTGGAGTACCGCGCGAACGCCACGTCCGAGCAGCCGTCCGTAAAGCCAACGCGCGTCCATTCTCGCTGGCAGCTTCAGCGGCTGCACCGGGAATAGCCCTCCAATGCCCAAAAGGCCCTGCAACCTCCGCCGAAAACGCGCTACGACATTGGCCAGACGGCGGCGCAAAATGTCCCCCCATCCGGCGTTCACCCGTAGTGCCCGCTGTGCGGCCAGGATTACAGCGGCGGAAGGCGGGCTGCAATGCACAAGCGTGCCGCCACTTTCGCGAAAGTTTTCTACAAACGCCTCGCTTCCGCCTACCATCGCCATCGGAACGCCAAACGCCTTAGCCAGCGAACTCACCACTACAATTCCGGGGTCCTGAAGATTGAAGTGCCGGAGCGACCCCCCGCCGCCGCTTCCATATCCAACCATCGAATCGGCCCGCCGCCCGAACACGCCTAACGCCTGCGTGTCGTCGACAACCAGCAGCCCGCCTCGCGCGGCCGCGCAGCTCGCATAGTCCCGAAGCGGCGCCTGCGTGCCCCTCACCGGGCAATAACCATCCGTCACGATCACCGGCTTGGCCCCGCCGGCTGTGTCTAGGGCCCTTCGCAACGAAGCTGCGCTATGGTGCGCGAACAATCGGACGGGCGCCCCGAAAGCCGCGGCCCGATCGGTTGCCCAGCGAGCTATCGGATACGTGGCTTCGTCGATCCATAGGGCCACGTTCCGTCTCGCCAACATCCCGAACAGATCGCAAAACAGATGCAATGTCGACGAGCCCATCAGCACCCGTTCGCATCCGATGAGCGCCGCCAGTTCGCGCTGCACCCGAAAAGTGCCTGGAACCTCTTCGAGTGCAGCGGGCTTGCCCAGCGTCAATCGCGCCCAGCCTGGAAGACTCCACGACGCATGCTCGAATCCGAGGTACAGCGCGGAAGTAAAATCCAGCATTTCCCGTGCATCTACCGCGTCCGTTGATTCGCCATCCGCTTTTGCAGATGAATGCCCGGAATGGTCGCATCCACCGTGTCGGCATTCGTCAAATCGATGCCCGTCGCGGCACGATAGGCGTGGAGATAGCCCTGGATTTCAGGCCGGAAGTATCGCGCCCAGTTCTTGGCGGAATCTTCGTCGTTGACCGCGATCCAGTCGCCGTAGCGGATCGACAGGAGCAGTTGTTCGCCATACACGGCCAGATCGCGGAAGTGGGACACTGTGACGTCCGTCCAGCCCTGGAGCGTCTTCATGGAATCCACTTGGGCCTCCCATGGCTCCTTGTACGGGACCATCGCCCGGCTTTGGAGGAAGTCGCGAATCTCGCGGCGGGCTAGCATATACTGGGTGAGCATCATTTCCACGCGCGCCGTCCACGGAAGATCCCCAAATTGATTCTGTGCACCCTGCGCCAGAATCAGGTGAACTTCCTTCAGTGAATTGAGCAGCGGAAAACCATCCGCGATCACCGTGGTCTGGAAGTCTTCTTTAAAGAAGATCGACCTCTGGTACAGGAGGTTGTGGAAAGCCTCCAGAAACTTCGAACGGCTATCCGCGGTGCGCATGCCGGCCGTCGCCTTGCCATAGAGCGTCAGCCCGTAATGATGGACATATTCGTAAGCCCGGCGCCGGACCGTAAGACGATTGAACTCGTCCTGAACATAACCCCATAGGATATTGTTGAGGGGCCGCAACGGATCGATTTCCAGGTTCAGAAGCGGATCGCGGTCTCCGCCGGCGCGAACGTTTTGAAAGCGCTGGCTGACGGCGTTCATGGTCTGCACGAGCATGCCTTCTTCCATCCAATAGGACCAGATCAGCTCGATCAGACACGGTTCGTTGATTTTCGCTGCAATAAGGCGGCCGGACCAGGCGTCGCGTTCCACTTCCGGAAAGGCCGCCTTGACCACGCGAGTGATGTAGGGGAGCTGGGCGCGATCTCCGAGGTATGCCTTGAGTCTCTCCTCCATGTCCTCGATCGTAAATGGCGCTCCTAACCTGTAAGCTTCTTCGCCGAAATCGAAAGGCGTTCTGTGCCCCTCCCCCGGCTCAATGCGGACGCCGCATTCCAAAAGCAGGAATGTCTCGGTCAGCAGCTTAAGCGTCTTGTACGCTTGCACGCCATGTAGATGGGCCCCGAGTTCGTTGAGATCCCTTTGAATGCGTTCTCGCGATACGGTGTCTTGAATGTTTTTCGGAACCTCATAGGAACGCTCTTCCCAACGCAACGCACGGTCCATGAACTCCTGGTAGCGGGCGAATGACATCGCGCGCGTTCGGTTCCGGATCGCCACCCAAAGCGCTTGATCCAAAGTGGGGTCGGAAGCCGTGCGATGCAGCCTGACGCCCACCGGCTCCTGCAGCGCGACCCGCCCGTTGATTCGGACGTTGCCATCGATTTTCTGCGTGTCCGCCTGCAAAAAGGTGACGTCCTTCGAGATACTGATCGTGGCGGGAGCGCCCGAATCGTTTTTCTCCATGACGACTACTCCCACGGCCAGTGATTTCAGGCCTAACGGAGGGGCGATCTTGACCTCTCTCGCGCTGACTTTCGCGGATGCAACCTCGGGAGAAAACGTCCAGTCCACGCGATCGGTATTGGCATCGGATTTGGAATCGGCTCTGATGATCAAAGCCCTACCCTCAACGCCAGTCATAACCTGCTGCGGCTTGCAATCGCATTCCATCCAAAGGGTGAGCTCGAAGCCGAGATCGCAATCGAGCGTGACTTCGCTGTCCTTCCCTGGCACCACCGCCACGTCGCTCTGCTGCGTCTGGCCAAAGACCTTGCACTGCACCTTGTAGGTCCCGGCGGGGACGTCCTTGAAGATCCAAATGCCATCCGCGCCGGTCCGGGCAGTTGCTACCGGGTTATTATTTGTATTTGCGTCTAAAAGCGCAACGGTAGCCTGGGCGACCGGAAACTGGCGACTACTGTGGGTAACTCTACATGTATAATTCATGATATTTTCCTTTCCCTATTCATCTGTTCCTGACGATCCATGCAGGCTCGACATCCTAGTCCTTGCCAAGAGCCGCTGGCGCAGCCCGCGGCAGCCTGCAATGTACTCCAAAGAGCCCAGTGCGACAGGAGTTTTCCAATCACTGCACTCTCTTCTTCCGGCGTGATCTTGCCATCGACACGCCCCTGGCCAATCGCGGCGAACACCACAATCGGGCGTGTACGGTACATGTCCTGGGGCGCTTGCCTCCAGTGGCTCAGCAGCGCTCGCAGCCGCGCTGGCTGCAACTCATCCGTGTCCAGCGCCTCCAGCACGGACCTCCCCCGCAGCGCCGCCGGGCGATGGTTTATCAGCAATCCGGCCAGTTCCGGAATGGTCCGTTCTAAACGGATGAGAACATCGCGTTGTTGCGCCCCGGCGCCCGAGAGCGGGTAATACGAGTCCCACAACTCCGTCAATTGATTCCAAGCCGCCTGGGGATAAAACGCGTTCCCGAGCGC
>Ga0206816_1090_pt1 | contig 24745 bp, 27 predicted proteins | sample Alteio_BWOrgCont_88_FD_152866 | JGI IMG/M metagenome (GOLD analysis project Ga0206816, IMG submission 152866) | Enriched cells from forest soil in Barre Woods Harvard Forest LTER site, Petersham, Massachusetts, United States -... | ecosystem: Environmental > Terrestrial > Soil > Temperate forest >... | reverse complement strand
GCCAGCCTTTATATATGGCGGACCTACAATGTCGGTTTCGATGTTATGCGAACAGTTGGTTAAAGCAGGGATAGTCATCAATGTGTTTACAACAACTGCAAACGGAACAAGTGAATTGCCGGTTACGCCGGGCCAGGCAGTTCCGGTTGACGGCGTTTCTGTTACTTATTTTAAACGCCTTACCAAGGACCATACTCATTTTTCTCCATCCCTGTTGGTCAAACTATGGCAGGACGTGAAAAACTATGATGTAGTACACATACATGCATGGTGGAACCTGGTTTCTGTATTGTCATCCCTGGTGGCAATAATGCGCAAGGTGTCTGTGGTAGTTTCGGCAAGGGGCACCTTAAGTCCTTATTCTTTTACTAATAAAAATGTGGGAATAAAAAGATTCATTCACAACTTGCTGAGTAAGCCATTACTTAATAAGTGCCACATTCATGTAACATCCGAACGAGAAAAACAGGCTATATTAAAAATTATCCAACCTAAACACATCAGTATCATACCTAATTTGGTTAAGTTACCTCTTTATAAAATATCTACAGAAAATGAACGGGGGGATGTTTTGAAACTCATCTTCCTATCGCGGATAGAAGAAAAGAAAGGGCTGGATATATTGCTTAACGCGTTGCCATTGGTTACGGTTCCATATCATCTAACTATCGCTGGTATGGGGAATAGCAATTATATTGAACATTTAAAAAAGATAGTGATAAATAACGACATTGTTGATAAAATCAGCTGGGTTGGACAGCTCAATGAAAATAAATTTGACGTGTTGAGGGAACATAACCTTTTTATATTACCATCGCACGATGAAAATTTCGGGAACGTGGTTATAGAAAGTTTAAGCGTAGGCACGGCGGTATTGATAAGCGAACACGTAGGGCTGGCAGACTATGTAGAAAAAAACAATATCGGCTGGTTATGTGAAACCAATACCGTTTCTGTTAGTGCGGCTATCGATACTATCGGCAGCGACAAAAAAACTGAGCTTAAACGCATAAGAGCACACGCACCTGCAATTATTTATGCCGACTTTAGCTTTGAAAATCTAGTGCAGCAATATATTGCCATGTATGATCAAATTATTACCCATGAGCGATTATAAAGATTACGGGTTTGAGAGGAACAACGAGCCTCATAATTTCGGCTATATCATACAACCATTACTTCAAATGCTTGATCAAACCAAAAACCAGTGCATTTTGGACCTGGGATGCGGCAATGGTTATTTCGTTAATTATCTGATCGGATTGGGTTACAACGCTTATGGCACGGATGCCTCTGAAAAAGGCATAGCTATTGCCAAAAAAACTAACCCGGATAGGTTTTTTATACAGGATCTTTCAACAAGCAAGCTTCCAAAGGAATTACAGGGCATAAGGTTTGACACAGTTATATCCACAGAAGTAATTGAACACTTATATGACCCCGAAGGATTTATTACTTTTTGCAAACAGGCATTAAATGGCGAAGGAGAAATTATAATTTCAACCCCTTATCACGGTTATTTTAAAAACCTAATGCTTAGTATTTTTAATAAGTGGGATACACACATGAACCCAACATGGCTTGGCGGGCATATAAAACTATGGTCGAGGGCCACGTTGAGCGATTTACTAAACAACGCAGGTTTTAAAGTTATTAATTTTAAAGGTTGCGGGCGTGTGCCTTATTTTTGGATGTCAATGATTATTAAAGCGCGTTTAAGTTGAGCAGTTTGTTTTCATTTATCATATTAACTTATAACGAGGAAGTACATTTGCCGCGTTTGCTTCAATCGATAAGCACCGTTGATGCACCTACTTTTGTACTGGATTCGGGAAGTATTGATAATACAGTAGCCATAGGCGAAAGCTTCGGCGCTCAGTTTTTACAGCATCCATTTGAAAACCACCCCAGGCAATGGGATTTTGCGCTTAATAATTTTCCCATTCAAACCCCCTGGGTAATTTGTTTGGATGCCGACCATATTGTTACTGATGAATTAAAGCAGCACCTGTTAACATTTAGGGGAGAAGACTATGACGGTATTGACGGCATTTATTTTAACCGTAAAAATTATTTTAAGGGCAAATGGATAAAGTACGGTGGTTATTATCCTTTTTACCAGATAAAAATGTTTAGATACGGCGTTGGTTACTCGGATCTGAATGAAAATATGGACCACCGCTTCCTGGTTCACGGCAAAACAAAAATTTGGAAAAAGGGGATCATATTAGAAGAGAATTTAAAGGAAAACAATATTAGTTTCTGGATAGATAAGCATAATCGCTATAGCGACCTGTTGGCGGTTGAAGAAGTAGAGCGAATACGGTTAATACGTTCGCAAACCATAAAGCCCAGGTTTTGGGGCGCGCCTTATGAACGTAGCGCATGGTTTAAACGGTTGTGGTGGCAACTGCCACGCTATACGCGCCCCATGCTTTATTTTATTTACCGGGTTATTTTTAGATTAGGCATTTTGGATGGCCGCACAGGTATGATATTTCATTTTTTGCAGGCATATTGGTTTAGGCTGGTGGTTGACATTAAAATAGACGAAATACTTAAACATGATGGAGAAAAATAACGCAATAAGGTTCGCGGTAGTTTTTGTGTTCCTGTTTTTGGTGTTTTATTATTTCAATATTTTCTTTTTCAGGGAAACCAATCCGGGGCCGCATTATAATGCATTTTTGGCCGATCATTTTAATTACATAAAAGGGTTGAGGTGGTTGCTTTTATCCTCCACGTCATTACTGCTAAAATGTTTTGGGTTTAGTTCAGTTTATAATAATAACGAGTTACTGGTAGCGGGTCATGGCACTATACAAGTGGTTTATACCTGTTTAGGGTTGGGAATGTTAAGCTTTTTTACCGCGTTTGTAATAGCCTATCCTAAACCGACGAAAATAAAGATCGTCACTTTAGCAGGCGGCATTATAGCCATCGAGTTATTGAATATCATACGCTTCGCATTGCTTGCATTATATGGAAGCGGCCCGATTAACCGACTAATTGATCATCACACTTTATTTAATATCATACTTTATTTAATTGTAGCTGCAGGGTTGTATTTTTGGATAAAACGAGATATTACCGTAAATAACAAATATGAAGCAAACTGATCTTTATTTGTACAATAATTCGCCTTATCATCCGGGTGCAAACGCAGTAAAAAGGCTATTGTGGTATTATGTTAATAGCCTGATCTTTAAATCAAGCCTATTTCCATTTTATTGGATAAAGAATTTTTTTCTTAAATTATTCGGAGCAAAAATTGGTAAAGAAGTCGAAATTAAACCTTGTGTAAATATAAAATATCCATGGCATCTCACAATTGGCAACGAGGTTTGGATTGGGGAAAGTGTTTGGATAGATAGTCTTGTGCCTATTGTTATCCATAATAATATATGCATTTCGCAAGGCGCTATGTTACTAACCGGCAGTCATAATTATAAAAAAACAACTTTCGACCTGATAACCGGAACAATAATATTAGAAGATGGTGTTTGGATTGGCGCAGGTGCCATAGTAAATCACGGTGTCACTTGTGGTAATCATTCGGTGCTTGCAGCCGGTTCTGTGGCTACAAAAAATCTGGAGCCTTATACCATTTACCAGGGCAACCCGGCTCAAAAAGTACGCGAACGTGTTATTGATTAACCGCCATTGATGCATTTTAACAAAGCCAATATCCATAAAATAATTTTGCTTACGATATTTGCTGTGATGGCAGTAATGGCCGTGTTAATGTTTGTCAACCCGCCTTTTTCAATTCCCGACCCAAATTCGGGTTTTGAAGTCATGAGGTCGATGCAGCACGGTAGCGGCTTCAACATTTTGATTACAGTCAACCCGGATGATCTGTCAAAAAACAAATCCGAATTTTTAACCTGGTGGTCGCCGGGGCAATACTTGGCTCCCTATTTACTGAGCTTGCTTTTTAGAATAAACGTTGGGAACGCGTCTTCAATAATAACCATCGTCAGCAATTTGTTGGCTGTAACCGGGTTTTATTACTTCTTTAAAGAATTAGGATTTAACAAACCGACTGCCTCTGTAAGTATCTTATTTATAGTTTGTCAACAAATATTTTGGATACCATATACCTCCTACAATGGCGGCGAAACCTTGCTTTTTGGTTTTGAAGGTTGGTTTTTGTATGGATGTGCGGCCCTAAAAAAGCCTGACCTTACGTTATTCATTTTTGTATTGCTTTCGGGATGGATAGGCTTTATGTGCAAGCTGTCTTTTATATGGATATACGGGGCGGGATTACTTTGCTTATGGATAAGGCTATCAGCAGCAGAAACAAAATTGGTGGGGTGGATAAAAAAGGGAGTTTGGGTTGCCATACCTGCGATAATTTGTTTAGTTGTTCTTTACATATTTTTTCTTTCAAAAGGTGAAAACCCTTCAACACCCACGGCTGCTTTTAAGCCTACCATACAAGCTATCGGCTTTCCTTTAGCCCAACCAATACTGACAGGGTTTTCGGTGGACGATCTGTTAAACGGACTACTCAATCCGGATGGTAAGCCGATATTTACAACTACTCAAACCATATTATTACTCATATTATTTGCTATTATAAGTGTATTATTAATATGGGCAATATTACATTATGTACCCGGTACTACGTATAAAGTATTTATTATAGTCTTCTATTGTGTATCGGTGGTGTTTTTTGTGTACGCTTATTCGCGACAGGCCGTGATATCGTATGAGGCAAGACATTTCCGTTTGATAGGTTTGTTGATAGCGCCGGGTGTAGTTTATGGTGTTAGCCGGTTTAAATTTGGTTGGCGTTTGGCATTTTTATTAATATGTATGGTATTAACCGCCCAAAGTATTCAATACACTAAAGAATTGTACAAAATAAATTTAAATACAGTACGCGGGGCTTCGGGATTTTCATTACCAACTATCGACCGGCCATCGCTAAATTATATCACAATGCTTGACAAGCAAAGTACAAATGCCATTTTTGCATTATTAACCGGCGATGTTGCACTGGAAATACAACATAACCGCATTTTAATACTTGATGAGTATGATAAAAATACCGAACGGAATATGACACCTTATAACGGCCATGCAGGCCCTGTATACATGTTGCTACCGGCAGCTTATGCCAACAACGCGGTAACAACCATGTTTAAGTATTTTCCCGGATATAAAAATTTTGTGGCTACACCACTTAGTAAAAACTTAGTGTTGTATAGCGCACACTAATTATTATAAATTATATGCTTTCTAAAAAATCCGAATCTTATAAAATTATCCTGTTAATTATCGTTGGCTTAACGGTGATAATGGGAATATTAATTTTCATTACACCACCTTCTTTATTCCCCGACCCAAGTTGGGGTTTTTTGGTAATGCGATCAATGCAGATGGGCAGCGGCTTTAACTTGATGGTTGGACCTGACCACGAAGATATTTCAAAAAATGCAGTTACTTTTTTATCGTGGTGGTCGCCGGGGCAATACTTGGTTCCTTATCTTATTAAATCAATTTTAAACATCAATGCAGGCAAAGCATCGGCGTTAACCATCGTTCTGAGCAACTTATCGGGGTTAGCCGGATTTTATTATTTCTTTAAAAAAATAGGATTTACAAAAACAATCGCTTCGGCAGGTTTGCTGTTTATTGTTTGCCAGCAGGTATTTTGGCTGCCCTATGCTTTTTACAATGGCGGTGAGGTATTGCTTTTCGCATTTGAGGGATGGTTTTTATACTGCTGTATCGCGATAACTAAACCGGGCATTAAATTATTAGTGTTCGTATTGTTATCGGGTGTGATGGGTTTTGTGTGCAAGTCGTCATTTATGTGGATATATGTATCGGGCTTGTTTTGTTTGTGGGTGCGGTTATCGTCAGCCCAAACCAACGTATTTGGATGGATAAAAAAAGGATTATGGTTAGGTGTACCGGCCATAGCTGCCATGGCAATTATCTATATATTTTATCTTTCGAAAGGCGGCAACCCGGCATCAGATTCTGAAGGTTTTAAAATGAGTATTGAAGCAATAGCGTTTCCAATTGCAGCGCCTTTACTGACGGGTTTCTCTGCCGATGATATCGTAAACGGGCTGGTATCGCATATTGACAAGCCTATATTTACACCAACACAAACTATGCTTATATTGTTATTGCTCGCATTATTAAGCATAGCATTAATGTTAGCCATCATTAAGTATGTGCCTAATAAAACGTATAAGTTGTTTATTATCAGCTTTTATAGTATATCCATTTTGTTTTTTAGTTATTCGTTTTTACGACAGGCTGCTATATCTTATGAGTCGAGGCATTTACGCATAATCGGCCTATTAATAGCACCCGGTATAATTTACTTAGTGGGCCGGGTGAGAATAGGGTGGCAGGTAGCTTTTTTAGCGATTTGTGCTGGCATAACTTATAAGAGCGCTTATTTTACATGGGCCATGCATAAGGGTAATATGAGCTATGTTCATGGCGCATCGGGCTTTACAATAGGCTATATTGACCAGCCATCGTTAGACTATATCCGGACGTTGGATAACAAAAATCGCAATGCCATTTTTGTATTTATAAGCGGCGATATTGGTTTGGAGGTAAAACATAATCGCGTGATTATACTTAACGACTACGAAGAAGATACCGAAAAAAACATTGAGCCATATAATGGCCATGCCGGACCAGTATATGTAATGCTGCCCATCAATTATGTAGGCAAAAAAGCCGGGGTAATGTTAAAATACTTTCCTAATTACCAGGATTTTATTCCAACCCGTCTGAGTAGGGATTACCTGCTTTATACGGGGCAATAATTACTGTTTGTTGATCTCCGCCCAAAGCAGGTCCTTTAGTTCAGTAATATTTTTTTGGGCCACTGATGATATAAATACCGATGGAATATCTGCCGGTAACTCTTTTTTCATTTCCCCTAATAATTCCTCATCCAGCATATCCGATTTGGTGATAGCAAGCACGCGCGGTTTGTGCATCAGTTCGGGGTTATATTCGTTAAGTTCAGTTAGCAGGATACTATATTCTTCTTTGATTGTTCGGTTAGTATCGGCAGGCACCATGAATAGTAATACTGAGTTACGTTCGATATGCCTTAAAAAGCGGATACCCAATCCTTTGCCTTGTGACGCTCCTTCAATAATTCCCGGAATATCGGCCATAACAAACGATCTGTTATTGCGATAAGCCACTATACCAAGGTTTGGCACCAATGTGGTGAATGCATAATCGGCTATCTCCGGCTTTGCTGCCGACACGACTGATAACAAAGTTGATTTACCTGCATTTGGGAAACCAACCAGGCCAACATCAGCCAGTAACTTTAACTCCAATACATTCCATACTTCCTGGCCGTCTTCGCCGGGTTGCGAAAAACGTGGCGTTTGCTGGGTGGATGTTTTAAAATGCCAGTTACCCAGGCCTCCCCTGCCGCCGGGCGTTAATATTTTTGTTTCGCCGTCCTTGCTTATTTCGAAAAGAATATCGCCTGTTTCGGCATCCCTCGCAATAGTTCCCAACGGAACTTCCAATATCTCGTCTCTACCAGTTTTTCCTGTACTTGTTGAACTACTTCCCGGATCGCCATCACCAGCAATTACGTGCTTACGGAATTTAAGGTGCAGCAATGTCCATAACTGCGCGTTTCCTTTTACAATAACGTGGCCACCACGGCCACCATCTCCCCCATCCGGGCCACCCGTAGCCGTAAACTTATCGCGGTGTAAATGTGCAGAACCCGCCCCCCCGTGGCCGGATCGACAGCAAATCTTTACATAATCAACAAAGTTGGAACCTTGAGACATTCTTTTTTATTTTGAATTTCGAATTTTCAATTTCGAATTTACTTTTTAGAATTTTTTAATTTTTGATTTTCTTTGGCTGTTTTGCCAATGGCTGTAAATATAGCCGTTAGTTCTGTTGCTTCCTTTTTTAATGGCGCTATTGTTTCGGATGGTATTAATCCTGATTCTTCCATTAACTCAAACCAATAAATTGATTCATCAGCTTCTTCTTCAACAATTACTATTTTATTGATAAAATCAGCGGTAGATTTTCCTCTGCAAGCCGAACGATAATTCGCTCCAACAGAAGTTGAACTTCTTAATAATTGATTAGCTAAAGTATTAAAGGAACGGTTGTTAGATGAACCTTCTATAAACTTAATGACATTTACAGCAAATCTTTGTGTTCTTCTTTTCAGTTCAATTTTATCCATTTCTTTAAATTTAAATAAATTCGAAATTGAAAATCCGAAATTCGAAATACTATAAGTCGTCTATAACGCCGTTAATCGAACCAAAGATATCATCTATTGATCCTATGCCAACAACGCTTTTAAACTTATTTTGAGATTTATAGAAACCGGCAACAGGCGCGGTTTTATTATTGTATTCGTGAATTCGCTTGCGGATAACCTCCGGGTTGGCATCATCAGGGCGACCAGATTCTTTACCCCTCAACAGTAAGCGATGTTCTAATTCATCATCATTTACTTCTAACGCTATCATTACCGATATGGCGGAGTTTTTGGTTTTAAGTAACTCGTCCAATGCTTTGGCTTGTTCTACGGTGCGGGGGAAACCATCAAAAATAAACCCTCCGGCATTTTTGTTGGCATCCAGTTTATGGCTTATCATACCAATAACCACTTCATCAGGAACTAATATGCCGCCGTCCATCAGTTTTTTTGCCTCTAAACCTAACTCAGTTCCCTGCGAAATTTCGCCGCGCAATAAATCGCCGGTTGACAGGTGTATCAAACCATATTTTTCAATAAGATTTTGTGATTGCGTACCTTTTCCGGCTCCGGGAGGGCCAAATAACACGATGTTTAGCATTCAGTTTTCAAATTAAAAGCCTTTCGGTTGAATACAGAAAGGCTTTATTAAGTCCTTAGTCGGAAGTCTTTAGTCTTAAAGTAGTCGGTTACTTTTTGACTTAAGACTAAAAACTATCGACTTATTATGTGCACTTGTAGGGATTCGAACCCCAAACCTTCTCATCCGTAGTGAGATGCTCTATCCAATTGAGCTACAAATGCCTTTTTTAACGGACTGCAAAAATAGGATTTCTTTTTAATCTGCCCTAAAAAAATTGAAATTACTTTACTATGGCTGCAATGGCCTCAAAATTAGGCAGATCGGTAGCCACTTCCAGCACTTCGGCGTATATTATATTTTGTTCTTCGTCAATCACAAATACCGAACGTTTTGAAACTCCCTTGAGGCCTAAAATAAACTCTTCATATAAAGCACCATAAGCGGTTGAGACATCCTTATTAAAATCAGACAGCAACTCGAACTGGTAGTTGTTTACTTCTTTATATTTTGCGAGTGTAAAGGGCGAATCGACGGAAATGCCCAATATAACCGCATTTGAGCCCTCGTAATAACCAAAGTTATCGCGCATGGTACATAGTTGCGTAGTGCAGGTACCTGTAAAAGCAAAAGGGAAAAAATTGAGAACTATTTTTTTTCCTTTAAAATCAGATAAGGATACTTGTCTCCTTTCTGTTGATACTAATGTGAACGGCGGTGCGGGTTGACCTATGGTTAATGACATGTAGTTTGTTTTTTTTTGCAAAGGAAGAAGATTTGTGGAAACGGTGAGTAATTAGGGCGTAAAAAATTTTAATTAAATATCTCTTGCGTAAATGCGGGTTTATTATTTACTTTGCTATTCAAAGTACTTTTAACAAATCACATGAACGATCGGCTGTTACCGAAAATGCTTCGAGGCATAAGGGTGCGCATTTGGGTAATCATCATAGGATTAGCATTAAGCGGGATAACCGCTTTCCCGATTGAAACGGAATTAGCATTTGCTGTTAGCCACCAAGCTGCTCATCCGGGTTTGATGGGTGAATGGTTAAACCAAGTTTATAACTCCGTTAAAACAACTAATCACGCTTATCCCTTTTTAAGTTATGGCACCGATTGGCTGGCATTTGCCCATTTAATGCTCGCGGTTTTGTTTATTGGTCCGTTACGCGACCCAGTTAAGAACAAATGGGTTATTGAATTTGGAATGATAGCAGCGGTTATGATATTCCCCTTAGCTTTTATTGCGGGTAGAATAAGGGGCATACCGTTTTTTTGGCAGTTGATTGATTGTTCGTTCGGCGTTGTGGTATTGGTTGTGCTGGTGCCTTGTTATAGGATGGTAGGTAAATTGAGTGGGGGATTATGAAATACTTCGTAGATGACCAATCCATCGTTCGCAAGATATGGGGTAAAGCCGATACAACCCTGTTTATTTTCGCGGGTGCCGCAGCCGAGTTTGCGTTGAATAAGGCGGTTGACTGGCTTTATTTTACTGGAAGATTACCTGCCGACCCGTTGGGGCGGCTGTTTAGTACCGTTGTATATGCAAGGCAGATCATATTTTCGGAAGAAAAGGCGGCTTTGAAGGCAATTGACAGTATTACGGCTATCCATCATTCGGTAGAGGCTAATCGCGGGGCGAAGATACCGGATTGGGCTTACCGGGATGTTTTGTTTTTGCTGATAGACTATTCTATACGGTCGTTTGAGTTATTGGATCGCAAATTAAGTGAAGCTGAAAAAGCAGAAGTGTTTGATGTGTTTTACCGCGTTGGCCAACGGATGCAACTGGCTGACTTACCAACAACTTTTACAGAATGGGAACAAATGCGCGAAGAACACCTGCAGCAAAACCTAATTTGCAGCGATTTTACTGTTGACCTGTACCGGCAATACAAAAAACATTTGGGTGGGTTAAGGTTTCTCCTTGTAATACAAATACAGGCGCTGCTTGTACCTAATACCGTAAACAGGTTGCTGTCTTTAAAAAGATCCTTTTGGATAACGCCACTGCTTGGTGGCTATAAATTTTTACGCCGGGTGAAATTGGAAGCATTTTTCAGAAATGCTTTACTGCCGAATGAATATAAAGTACAGATAAAGGAATTGGACCGCTATTAACCAAGAGCAGTTGCCATCCTTAAATAATAACGTTACTTTAGGTGAGCGTACACTTAAAATACAAATCAATGACGAGCGATACGGGATCATCGGTTTCTTCAGAAAAACTAAAATCATCGCACCCTATCGTATTTTTCTTTTTTTATGTGCCATTCGGCATTTTTTCGGGTTATCTTACCGTTACGCTGGCTTTTCTTTTTAGTAGGTCTGGCGTTTCGGTCGCGCAATTTGCTGCGTTGGCTGGCATTAATTTTCTTCCGCAAATCTTCAAATTTCTATGGGCGCCGCTTGTGGATACTACATTCACCGTAAAAAAGTGGTACTTGTTTTCGACACTAATAACCGCGTCCACCATATTTGCTACGGGCATTGTACATATAAGCATCGCAAATTTGCCCCTGTTTACTTTGATGATATTGATCTCAAGCTTTGCGCGAACATTTATCAGCGCGGCTATAGGTGGGTTGGCGGCGGGTATACCACAGGCTGTAAAAGGGCGTTTGGGCGGCTATTGCCAGGCAGGCAATTTGGGCGGCGGCGCTATAGGCGGTGGGGCGGGTTTATGGCTTGCCGGGCATACAACCTATTTATGGTTACCTGGCTGCGTACTGGCGTTTGTTTGCGTATTATGCTGTGCAGGGTTGCTGTTTGTAAATGAACCCACCTCAACTATCCGGGTTAAAGCCATTAGCAAAACCTTAAAAAACGTTTTCATGGACGTTTGGCTAACCCTTAAAACAAAAAGAGGGCTACTGGCTTTCATTCTGAATTTATTACCGTTAGGTACGGGTGCGGCCGGGTTTTTATTTGCATCGATAGCTAAAGACTGGAAAAGCAATGTTGGTACAGTTACGCTGGTTACGGGCTTTTTAACCGGCCTGGGCATCATCATTGGTTGTTTAATAGGCGGCTGGATTTGCGACCGGATGAACCGCCAGAAAGCCTTTGTGCTGTTTAGCTTATTACAGGGCGCTTGTTGCATTGGTATGGCTTTTTGCCCGCATATACCGGCAATGTTTGTTATATGGACGCTGAGTTACGCCTTGGTGAACGGATTTGTTAACGCGGCTTATTCGGCCTTTACGCTGGAAGCCTCGGGACGGGGCGCTGCGGCAAGCAAGTTTGAGTTGTACTCGTCCATTTCTTATTTGCCAACCTATATGATGGTGGGGATCTCGGGATTTGCCTATACCCGATGGGGCGCTTTGGGTATGTTGAATACGGAGGCGATTGTCGCGGTAATAGCGGCGGCGTTGTTTACCATCATTACAATCATTGTAAAAAACAAGAAATCAATTGTCGAACATATTGACCCGGTTTATAGTTAGATAATATTAGCAGGCATTCCTGTTTTGCATCAAACATCATCGGTTTATTAATGTTCATTCTTATATCTTTAACCTGATGAAAGCAGTAATAATTACCCATCCCGGCCCGCCGGAAGTTTTACAAATGGCCGAAAGGCCTGTACCTGAATACGTAGCAAACGAAGTACTGATAAAAGTTTGCGCGGCAGGTGTAAACCGGCCCGATATTGCACAGAGGAAGGGGAATTATCCACCGCCAGCTGGTGCACCTGTGGAAATCCCGGGATTGGAAATTGCAGGAATAATTACCAAAGTTGGCGTCGATGTTAAACGCTGGAAAATTGGCGATAAAGTTTGTGCCCTGGTTTGGGGCGGTGGCTACGCCGAATGTTGCAACGTGCCGGAAGGGCAATGTTTAACCATTCCTGACGACATGACCTTTATTGAGGCGGCATCCTTGCCCGAAACTTTCTTTACGGTTTGGAGCAATGTTTTTGACAGAGGCGGGTTAAAACCAGGCGAAAGCTTATTGGTTCATGGCGGGTCGAGCGGTATTGGGGTAGCAGCAATTCAAATGGCGGTGGCTATGGGCAGTACTATTTACGTAACGGCAGGATCGGACGAGAAATGTAAATTTTGCGAACAATTGGGCGCTGCAAAGGCCATCAATTATAAAACAGAGAATTTCCCTGAAAGGATAAAAGGACTCACCCACGGCAATGGTGTTAATGTGATACTGGATATGATTGGCGGCGATTACGCACCCGGCAACCTGCAATGTTTGGCGAATGATGGTCGGCTGGTGATGATCAATATGATGAATGGCAAGGATGTGGGTATTGACCTATCCGTAGTGATGCGGAAACGCCTGGTGATAACAGGCTCGATGCTGCGGTCGAGGGAAGTAGACTTTAAAAGCGCGATTGCCCGTAACCTGGAAAAGCATATCTGGCCGCTTATTGCCGAAGGCAAAATAAAGGCAATAGTACATGATATATTTCCGGCTGATAAAGCGGCAGATGCGCATCGGCTAATGGAAAGCAGCGCACATATCGGCAAAATTGTGCTGCGTTTTGAAGGATTGTAGCGCCAAAATATGAGGTATGTGTAATACCTCATAATATGTTAAAAAAATCTCCAATTAATATTTTAATATTAAGACGGAAAGGTTAACTTTGCGCCCTGAAATAGCGGGTAAAAGTATCCCATCTATTTTTTAATATTCTTTAAAATATACCAGGTTATATATGCCAAACATTGGAAAAATTTCCCGGATCATCGGTCCGGTAGTTGACGTTAGCTTTGCTGACAATGCCACCCTTCCCAGAATTTACAACGCCTTAGAGATCACTAAGGAAAGCGGCCAAAAGATCATTTTAGAAGTTCAACAACACTTAGGTGAAGATCGCGTTCGCGCGGTTGCGATGGATTCGACTGACGGTTTATACCGCGGAATGGATGTAATTGACTTAGGATCGGCTATTAAAATGCCTGTTGGCGATAACATTAAGGGCCGCGTATTTAACGTGGTTGGTGATGCTATTGACGGTATCCCTAACCTGGATAAAACTAATGGTCGCCCTATTCACAATATGCCTCCCCGTTTTGAGGACCTCACTACCGAAGCCGAGATATTATTTACTGGTATCAAGGTTATCGACTTGCTGGAGCCTTATGTAAAAGGTGGTAAAATTGGTTTGTTTGGTGGTGCCGGTGTAGGCAAAACAGTATTAATTCAAGAACTGATCAACAACATCGCGAAGGCTTATGACGGTTTATCCGTATTTGCCGGTGTGGGTGAACGTACCCGTGAAGGTAACGACTTACTGCGCGAGATGTTGGAATCGGGCATTATAAAATATGGTGATGCATTTATGCATTCGATGGAAGAAGGCGGATGGGACCTTTCTAAGGTTGACGAAGCCGCTTTGAAAGATTCGAAAGCTACATTCGTATTCGGCCAGATGAACGAGCCACCCGGTGCGCGTGCACGTGTGGCGCTTTCGGGCTTAACTATTGCAGAATATTTCCGTGATGGTGATGCAGAAGGTAAAGGTCGTGATATCTTATTCTTTATTGATAACATCTTCCGCTTTACACAAGCCGGATCTGAAGTATCGGCGTTATTGGGTCGTATGCCATCAGCGGTAGGTTACCAGCCAACGTTGGCGACCGAAATGGGTATGATGCAGGAACGGATCACTTCAACCAAACGTGGTTCTATCACCTCGGTACAGGCCGTTTACGTGCCTGCGGATGACTTGACCGACCCTGCGCCGGCAACTACATTTGCCCACTTGGATGCTACAACCGTATTATCGCGTAAAATTGCCGAGTTAGGTATCTACCCTGCGGTTGACCCGTTGGATTCAACCTCGCGTATATTAAGCCCATCTATCTTAGGTGATGAGCATTACAATACCGCACAACGCGTAAAGGAAACATTGCAACGTTATAAAGAATTGCAGGATATCATCGCCATTTTGGGTATGGATGAGTTGAGCGAGGAAGATAAACTGGTGGTATCGCGCGCACGCCGTGTACAACGTTTCTTATCACAACCGTTCCACGTTGCCGAGCAGTTTACCGGCTTAAAAGGCGTATTGGTTGATATTAAAGAAACCATCCGTGGCTTTAACATGATCATGGACGGCGAAGTTGACGAATACCCTGAAGCAGCATTTAACCTTGTAGGTGGCATTGAAGATGCTATTGAAAAAGGCAAGAAATTATTAGCAGAAGCAAACGCGTAAATGTGCAGATGAGTAGATATGCAGATGTGCAGATTAATTGCATCAGTCTATTTACTCATCAGCTTAAAAACATTTGCACATCTGCATATACGCACATTTGCACATTAACAAAATGACATTAGAAATTCTTACTCCCGATAAAAAAGTATATGAAGGCGAGGCCAGCTCGGTTACGCTTCCGGGTACAATGGGATTTTTCGAGATATTGAATCACCACGCTCCTATCATCTCTACTTTAGAAGATGGCAAGCTAACCGTACGCGGTGGCAGTGCCGGCAAAGAGGAAGTTTTTATGATACACGGCGGCGTGGTTGAAGCCTCAAACAATAAAGTGGTGGTGCTGGTAGAAGGCATAACCCAACGCTAATTTTTTTCGATTTTTTTTGCCCGGGCAGTTAACTGATCCGGGCTTTTTTGTGGGGCAAAATTTTGTTCCGTTCCAAAATTATGATAACACCTGGTACACTTGGAACGCAATTTTTGAATAAACCCGCTATAAAACCTTATAAAACTTAATAATAAGCCGAATTATTTCATAGACTAACCGGCAGTTTTTACCATTAAACTTAAATAATTTTTAATCAATTTTGTCAAAAAAACCGTTTTTGCGCTCCAAAACGTTCCAACTATGTTTCATTGCATACTGTTATAATTTGAGAACTTTAGCGGATACTTTTCGGCCCGATGGGCCCTCACCCCCACCTCCATGACGAATTGGTAAGAAAACAAAAATATTTTTGCTTTAAACTAAAACTGTTTTTAAATTGCATACCCATTGCAGCAGTTTGCTGTCTGTTAAGGGCCACCCTAAGCCTTACGTTGCCGATGCCTGTAATATCAAAAAAGACTTTTTAAATGGTTTGTCATGACAGAGATGGAGTTCACCGTATCGTACTTAAGCGCGGTACAACGAAAGCACAAAGATTACTTTACCCGCGCACGGTTAAGCATCATGAAATGTGTACGCATCAGGGGTGATAAAAAAATAACGGTCGATGTTATACGCGATGATTTGCCCGTTGATATAAAATATGACATCGAATCGATGTTTTGGATGCAATAGCTCTTTGGGCTGCTCCAATTATTCAAATTATGTTTCCAATAGCCTGGAGCGTCTTTCAAGTAAACAATATTGTAATTTTTCAATAAGATAATCGGTTTATTTTCGATTATCCTATTAAATTTATACATTTGTATATGAATATCACCCAGGCACTATCAGGCTATTCAACGCAACCCTTAACGCACCAATTATTGATGTGGTTACTAAAGGATTATAAGCGCCCGAATGATAAGGTACACTCCTTATTAACTACCGGCATATTAAGCCCTGTTAAGAAAGGATTATATATTGCGGGTCCGGCGGTGAAAGCAACCAAGCCCGAGCCTTTTACTTTGGCTAACCATATATTGGGACCAAGCTACATTTCGATGGATGCAGCCCTTTCTTATTATGGGCTGATTGCCGAACGTGTATTCGAGATCACTTCCATGACAACCAAAGCATCCCGCACATTCAAAACACCGGAAGGCATTTTTAGCTATACCCATTTGGCGTTGCCTTATTATTCGTTTGGCATTAGGCAGGAACAAGTGGCCGATGAGCAATTTGTAATGATGGCTTCGCCCGAAAAGGCATTGTTCGATAAGGTACTTACTACCTCGGGTATCATATTTAGAAGCCCGATAAATGTGCTTGATTATTTGGTGGATGATTTGAGAATTGACGAGGATAGTCTAAAGGAATTGGATACCAATGTTATGGCTTCATGGCTGCCGGATACACCGAAAAAGGAAACTTTTAAGATGATTATTAAGGTGTTAAATAAGCTATAGCCTGTATTTGTTAGAAATTTTCATTGCTTCTATAATTTAAATCCGCTAAATTTGTGTTATAAGTAAAACACCCATGACCGCGTTAGCTATCCGACAAAAATTAATGATCTACCTGGCAGATGCTGACGATAGCACCGTAAAGGCTATTTATACATTGTTGAAGAATGATATTAAAGAAGCCGGTACTTTTAAATTGACCGAAGAGCAAAGGCAAATACTGGAAGAAGAACATCATTTGCATATCACCGGGCAAACTAAATCTTATACTCGTGAGGAAGCCGGTCAAATAATCAGGGGACAGCGCGGTTTTTAATGTATCGGTTAATTTTAAAGCCGCGTGCTATTAAGATGGCTAAAGATGCCTACGATTGGTACGAAGAAAAACAATCAGGATTAGGCGAAGCATTTTTCAGCGAGTTGGAAGGCTGTTATGACAAAATTGAAACCTGGCCCACCGCTTATACAAAAATCGAAAAAGATTTCCGCCATATAGTTTTAAAAACATTTCCTTACGTAATTATATTTAAGATCATTAAGGAAGATATAGTAGTTTACACTGTATTTCATACTAGCCAGAGTCCTCGAAAGAAGTTTAAAATGTAAATCTCATTGCATTTGCCCGCAGGTAATAGCTCAGGTCTTTTGCGCGGAATTACAATTCCCTCCTCGGGGAGGGGTGCGGCTGCCCGCAGCGTAAAGGCAGGGAGGGGTTTTGCCGCCATGCATCTTTGCGCCAACAATAAAATCCCACAATCCACAGTTTACCATTAACAACAATCTCATCATGAAAATACCCTTTACCTTATTTTTTATGTTTACTTTTCTTTTTACGCATCCTATTGCAAACGCGCAAGCCGACCCCTCGCCGGCCGCAGTTAAATTTTTCTTTCCCGGCGACAAGCTCAAGCCAAATTATCAATTCAAATTTGCAGGTACATTTAACGAAGTAGACATTAAAACTACCGACAACTCGTTTATAAGCGCTGTGCTGTTCAAAGCCGATTCAAGCAAAGGGGTTATTTTGTATTTAAAAGGCAATACCGGCAGCATTGCGCAATGGGGTGGCATGGCTAATGTATATACCAACCTGCATTACGACCTTTTACTGCCCGACTATCGCGGTTACGGCAAAAGCCCCGGCACTATAAAAAACGAGGCGCAATTATATGCCGATATGCAAGCTGCCTACAATTACCTGCTAACCATTTATCCCGAAAATAAAATAATTGTGCTGGGCTATTCTATCGGCACCGGACCGGCGGCTTACCTGGCGGCAAATAACCATCCAAAAAAACTAATATTGCAGGCGCCCTATTATACCCTGCCCGATGCCATGAAGCATTTACGCCCGAAGTACGATACCACTACCATAGCCTTTCACTTTAATACGGCACAATACCTGCGGCAAACCACCGCGCCGGTAATAATTTTCCACGGCGATGCCGATAAAATGTTTTATTATGGCTCATCGCTAAAGTTGCAGGTCCAATTTAAGCCCGGCGATGAACTCATTACCCTAAAGGGTGCCGGCCATCCGTTTATGGACAGAAACCCTGTATATCTGCAGGAATTGAAGAGGATATTGCAATAGATACGGCTAACATAGGGGTGGGCTTGGTTATTAGCCTTTTCAATTTCTCCAACTCGCCATTGCTACATCCCTACTGACAATATAGCGCCACCAACGCATCCACCCCACCCTATATCTTTGTAATAATCCATCATCCCGGCCTTTTTTAACCTGACAATCCTGTCCGCCTGTTTGCAAATACTCATCGGCACCATACCCGAAGAACTGGAGTATGAACTATACGCCGATGAGAACTGCACGCTCTACATCAACAAAACCAAAGATATGGCACCAGAAGTGGATAACCCTAATAGCATCGTATTTAAAATGTGGACGACGGATGATGGGGAGGCGGATGATTAGCTTGTCCGGTGATGTTCGAATCTATATGACCTAGGAACCGGACAGACAAATTATAAAACGAACAGGCAACTGTCATATATACAATTCACCTATTGTGATATATCACGCGTGGCTGAATGAACGCCTACTTTGTTTCACATATAGATATACAAGGCATTTTAAAAGTATTATTTCAATTATTTGTTGATTTTTCGTTAATTTTTTTAAAACCAAGCAGAATACCTGATGTTTTTATTTAAAATTGCACAATCAACGCAAATTATCAAAAATGATAGTAGAATTTAGTGTTAAAAATTTTCGATCAATTAAGGAATTACAAACTCTCAGTTTTGTTTCAACTGGGTTAAAAAGCCCATCTGAATTTGCTGACGTAGACAATGTTAATATCGAAGTAGATGATTTTTCAAATACTCATATTTTAAAAACAATTGGTATATATGGCGCAAATGGCAGCGGCAAAAGTAATGTTATAAAAGCTCTTCAGTACTTTATTGTCGCTATAAGAAATGAGGCAAGCTCCGAATCTAATCTGGGTTCACTTTGTGATCCTTTTTTATATCAAGAAAACCTTATAACTAAAGTGTACAAAATCGCTTTACTCGTTGCCTAAATTCACCTTGTTCGCCCGTTCTAATCAAACGCTACTTATAACCGAACGGACAATCCTATAGTCTTTCCCCCGCTGGCGCGAGTATAAGTAGTGGGCAGTGCGTTGGATTTACTCGTGCCTAACCCACCTTGTTCGCTTATTCTAATCCCGTTCGCATCCAAACCGAACAAACAGTTACGCGGAGTTTGAGTATTAGCTTAAAATAATCCGCGGTTTTAAAACCCAATAAAGAAGTTTATTTGTAAATTTGATTAAGCTATTTTATATGGATATTCAAATCGAAAAACTAAAGTTAATTAAATGGTTAACTGATGTAAACGAGCCATCGGTTATTAAACGGTTTATTGCGCTAAAAAATAAGGAAGCTGCGGATTGGTGGGACCAGATCGGCGAGGAAGAAAGGGCAGAAATTGAAGAAGGGCTTGCAGAGGCGGATAAAGGCGAAGTGCTTTCACACGAAGAAGTAATGTCAAAATATGATAAATGGCGTTCGAAATAGTCTGGACCAGGCGGGCCGCTAATGGTTATGACAGGATTATACGTTATTTAGAAGAGAACTTTTCGGATAAAGAAATTGTCAACTTTATAGTCGATACTGATAAATTCTTTGAAGTGCTATCGGGTCATCCCGAAATCCTGCAAAAAGCCAATAAACAAAAGCATTTATATCGGGGACCAATTAATAAGCTTACGATACTGACTTATCGGGTAAAGCCTGTTAATAAGCAAATTGTGTTAATTAATATTCGGGGAGCCAGGCAGAAACCATTAAAGTAGATTACTATCAGCCGAAGCAAGATCAAGTATAAGTCGCGGGCAATATGTTGCCTTTACTAGTGTATGACCCACCTTTTTCGCTTGTTCAAAATCTGTACGCATCCAAACCGAACGAACGCCCGAAGCTGGCGCGAGTATAAGTAGTGGGTAGAGTGTTGGCTTCACTTGTCCCTTCAGGTTCCTTCTATTTGATTTTTATTTGTTATTGCATAACTTCCCCCGCTGGCGCGAGTATCCGCGTTGGCAATAGCTGGGGCTACTCGTGCCTAACTATATCAAGTTAAACCTATAACGGCAATATTCTTATGCGTTTTTTATCCTCATCCAAAACCAGTAACGCGCCTTTTGCCAACAGTTCGGCGTAAGTTTCAACAGATGTAATTACCATTTTACTTAAATGAGATACAGTTACGTTTTGGGTTCTAACTTGTATTACACTTGGTTTTTCGGCTTTGGTAAGGGCCAGTGCAGTTCCAAAATCAAGGTCGTGAGTTAATACTATATGGTCGTTTTTTCTTGCCCAGTCCATTAACAAAATGTCAGGCGCATCGTGCTTGCCAACGGTGGACCAATGAACAGCTTCTATTTGATGAAGTTTAAACTCCTGCACCCATTCAGGCGACAAATTCATGTCGATCAAAATTCTCATGCAGTAGCAAGCGGAACTTCGATTTCTTCCGAACGCCAGGCGGCGTAAGACAAAGCAGCAATAATATCCTCAGCCTGCAAATAGGGGTACATTTTTAAAATATCCTCAGTAGTATGCCCCGAAGCCAGTAAGCCTATAATGGTGCCAACCGTCATTCGCAAACCCCGTATGCAAGGCTTGCCGCCCATAATATCCGGGTTAAGTGTAATGCGTTCTAAATTCTTCATGTTACCGTGTGCTTAACTATAAACAAAAATACATATAATTTTAATAATTAACTACGGCTGACGCGCGCGTGCCATCCCCCAACTTCCTTACTCCTTCTGGTTGTTTTACGCCGAAAAACGTGCATTTACTATGCATGCATAAAAAACATACCGAATACCGTTTTAAACTTTGGTATTATTGTTTAGGAATTTAATTTGTTATAATTTTATTTTTACATAATTTTATATCTTATTAATGCAATTAAACAAACTTAAATACTTAATTAAAAAACTCAACTTTAGGTATTGTCTGTTTTTGGGGCTATGCCTATCTTACGAATACCAATTCCTGCATAAAAAGGAAACCGAACAGCAATTACTAAAAATGAGCGCGACAGATACTACGGAAACGATAGAATTGAACAAGTACAGCAAAACCTTAACGCAGGACCCTACACAACCTGCCGCGCAGGCCATGCTATACGGAATTGGCCTGACCGATGATGATCTAAAAAAAGCGCAGGTGGGCGTAGCCAGCATGGGTTATGATGGCAATACCTGCAATATGCACCTAAACGATTTGGCCAAGCTGGTTAAACAAGGCATTTGGGAAGAGGATTTGGTGGGCCTGGTATTCCATACCATTGGCGTAAGCGATGGCATGAGCAACGGCACTGAAGGTATGCGCTACTCGCTGGTGAGCCGCGATGTTATTGCCGACTCGATAGAGGCCGTAACCGGCGCGCAATATTATGATGGTTTAATTACCCTGCCGGGATGTGATAAAAACATGCCGGGCTCCATCATGGCAATGGGCAGGCTTAACCGCCCCAGCATTATGGTATATGGCGGCACCATCAAACCCGGCCACTGGAAGGGCGAGGACCTGAACATTGTATCGGCATTTGAGGCCCTGGGCAAAAAAATTGCCGGCACCATTACTCCCGAAGATTTTATGGGCGTTATAAAAAACGCCTGCCCCAGCGCGGGGGCCTGCGGTGGTATATACACGGCCAATACGATGGCAGCGGCTATTGAGGCATTGGGCATGAGTTTGCCCTACTCGTCAAGCAACCCAGCGCTAAGCGAGGAAAAGAAAGCCGAGTGTTTGGCGGCGGGAAAAGCCATCAAGCTATTATTAGAGAAAGATATTAAGCCAAGCGATATCATGACCCGCGAAGCGTTCGAGAACGCGATGGTGGTGATCATGGTATTGGGGGGCAGCACCAACGCGGTACTGCACATGATAGCCATGGCTAAAAGCATTGATGTAAAGTTAACGCAGGACGATTTCCAGTTGGTGAGCAACCGCATACCGGTACTTGCCGATATGAAGCCAAGCGGCAAATACATGATGGAGGACCTGCACAACATTGGTGGTGTGCCCGCAGTAATGAAGTATTGCCTTAAACAAGGCTGGCTGCATGGCTATTGCCTTACTGTTACCGGCAAAACCATTGCTGAGAATTTGGCCGATGTTCCTGAAATAGAATTTGATACACAAAAAATTATTTGGCCTGCGGAAGCGCCTATTAAGGCTACCGGTCACCTGCAAATATTATACGGCAATATTGCCGAAGGCGGCAGCGTAGCCAAAATAAGTGGTAAGGAAGGCACTCATTTTGAAGGGCCAGCCCGCGTATTCGACGGCGAGTTTGAACTGATACACGGCATTCAAAGTGGTCGCGTACAAGCGGGCGACGTCGTAGTGATCCGCAACGTTGGCCCCAAAGGCGCGCCGGGAATGCCCGAAATGCTGAAACCAACATCGGCCATATTTGGCGCGGGGTTGGGTAGCTCGGTAGCTTTAATTACCGATGGTCGTTTTAGCGGCGGAACGCATGGCTTTGTAGTGGGTCACATCACCCCCGAAGCATTTGACGGCGGCGCGATAGGCTTAATAAAGGATGAGGATAAAATTATTATTGACGCGACGACCAACCAGATCAATGTAATACTATCCGACGATGAAATGGCCGCCCGCAAAGCAGCCTGGACACAGCCCGAACTAAAAGTAAAAAAAGGATTACTCTATAAATATGCAAAAACCGTGAGCACCGCCGCAGAAGGTTGCGTGACGGACGAGTTATAAGGTTAAAGGTAAAAGCTGAAAGGTAAAAGGCAAAGGAAATGGAAGCAATACAGGAAATCATAGCAGAATCGGTGAAATCAAAACCAATCGGTGAAATCGAAACTAAATCGGTGAAATCAACAACCAAAGTCAGTGGTTCTGTAGCGTTATTGGAGGCATTGATCATTGAGGGTGTTGATGTTATTTTCGGTTACCCGGGCGGCGCCATCATGCCTATTTATGATGCGTTGTATGACTATAAGGAAAAGCTGAACCATGTATTGGTACGGCACGAGCAGGGCGGCATACATGCCGGGCAGGGTTATGCGCGTACATCGGGCAAGGTGGGTGTGGTATTTGCTACCAGCGGGCCGGGCGCTACCAATTTGGTAACCGGTTTGGCCGATGCGCAGATAGACAGCACGCCGCTGGTATGCATCACCGGGCAGGTTTTCGCGCATTTGCTGGGCACCGATGCTTTCCAGGAAACGGACATCATTAATATCACCGCCCCGGTTACTAAATGGAACTTCCAGGTAACGGATGCTACAGAAATTCCCGAAGCCATCGCCAAAGCATTCTATATCGCCAAAAGCGGCAGACCGGGTCCCGTTTTAATAGACATTACCAAGAACGCCCAGATACAAAAATTTGATTACGAGGGTTATGTTAAATGTAACCATATCCGCAGTTACCGGCCAAAACCGGTGGTACGCCCGCAATACATTCAGCAAGCTGCCGAATTAATTAACAGCGCCAAAAAACCATTTGTTATTTGGGGACAAGGCGTAATATTAGCCGGTGCCGAGCAGGAATTTAAAACCTTTATTGAAAAAGCCGGATTACCTGCCGCGTGGACCATTTTAGGCGCGGGCGCTATCCCGACCGCGCACCCTTTAAACGTAGGTATGTTAGGTATGCACGGCAATTACGGGCCAAATGTGTTGACCAATGATTGCGATGTGCTTATCGCCATCGGGATGCGGTTCGACGATAGGGTTACGGGCCGATTGGATAAGTACGCCAAACAGGCCAAGGTGATCCATTTGGATATTGACCCGGCGGAGATCGACAAAAATGTAAAGACCACCGTACCTGTTTGGGGTGATTGCAAGGAAACTTTGCCCTTGCTTACGCAATTGGTCGACAAAAAAGAACATGCCGGTTGGTTAAAAACCTTTAACGAATACACCCAAAAAGAAATTGACCAGGTGATCTATCCCGAACTTAACCCGACAGAAGGCGAGTTAACCATGGGCGAAGTCATCAAGCAATTAAACGACCTTACCCACGGTGAAGCGATAATAGTTACCGATGTGGGTCAGCACCAGATGGTGGCTTGTCGCTACGCGCAGTTTAACCAAACAAGGAGCAACATAACCAGCGGCGGATTAGGTACAATGGGTTTCGCCCTGCCCGCCGCCATAGGCGCTAAATATGGCGCGCAGGACCGTACTGTAGTAGCCATAATCGGCGATGGTGGCTTCCAGATGACTTGCCAGGAATTAGGCACCATTATGCAAGGCGGTGTGGATATAAAGATCATTATTTTAAATAATCGTTTCTTAGGCATGGTGCGCCAATGGCAAGAGTTGTTTAACTCCCGCCGATATTCATTCGTGGATATTGAAAGCCCTGATTTTGTGGCATTGGC
>Ga0206816_1089_pt1 | contig 24771 bp, 21 predicted proteins | sample Alteio_BWOrgCont_88_FD_152866 | JGI IMG/M metagenome (GOLD analysis project Ga0206816, IMG submission 152866) | Enriched cells from forest soil in Barre Woods Harvard Forest LTER site, Petersham, Massachusetts, United States -... | ecosystem: Environmental > Terrestrial > Soil > Temperate forest >... | reverse complement strand
TATATACCACTAATACAAATACAATATAAAAACTGTGTGGACTTGTCATTCCGACGAAGGAGGAATCTTATTGAAATATGGATAGGATTCCTCCTTCGTCGGGAATGACAAGCCGCAACTTGGTTTATATAACCCGACAGTCATTTATAATTTATAATTTCTTTATTCGTACCGCAATGCGTCAATAGGGTCTAATCTGGAGGCTTTCATAGCAGGGTAATAACCAGAAAGTAACCCTACAATAAAGCATAAAAGTAATCCTGAAATTATCCAGAGCCATGGAATAATAAAGCCTACTCCCATTGCTATTGACAGCGCATTGCCTGCTGCTATGCCAAGGATGATTCCTAATATTCCTCCTAATTGACAAATCAGAATCGCCTCTACCAGAAACTGTCGCCGGATGATGGATGATGTGGCTCCTATCGCTTTGCGAATACCTATTTCGCGGGTTCTTTCTGTAACAGATACGAGCATGATATTCATCAATCCTATTGCCGCGCCAAGCAAGGTGATGAAGCCTATCAAAGTCGCGGCGATGGTGACGAAGCTGATGTTCTTAATGAGAATTTGTGCAAGGCTGTCACTCTTTATGATGTCGAAACTTTCGTCTTCATGAAGCGGCACTTTTCTTATCACACGAAACAGTCCGGTGGCTTCACCCACTGCGCCATCAATGTCGAGGGCGTTATTTACCATGACGGTAATGGTGTATGATTTCCTCCTGTCCGTGAAATATTGTTTGACATTTACCAATGGAATAATGCAAACTTTATCGCCGCCAAAACCCATCGAACTGCCTTTTTCTTTAAGCACAGCGATGACTTTATATTTGCCATCACCTATCGCGACTTCCTTGTCAATAGGGTCTTCATCATGAAAAAGAGTTTTGGCAATTTCGCTACCCATAATCACACGGTAGCTGCCATCCTGACATTCTTGAGCAGAGAAATTTCTTCCTGATTCGATGGTGTAGCCGGAGGTCTGCATATAATTCACATCACCTCCAAAGACTAATATGTTAGGATTAGTTTTCTTGGTTTTATATTTCAACGAAGCGATTTGTGAGCCTACAGTTGAGATGGCAACTACCGATGGGAAATTAAATTGTTCCTGGAATCTTGTAGCTTCATCATAAGTAATATCTCTGAAGTTCTTATGACGGTGATCTCCGCTCCCCACGTGGATTCCAATGCCGGAATTTCTTATGGTGAAAGAATTAGCACCCATGCTTGTGAAGTTGCTGTTGATAGAGCTTTTGATTGCATCAATAGCTGTAAGAATCCCTACCAAAGCCATGATACCAATAGCAATAATCAAGGCAGTAAGAATGGTTCTTAAGAGATGGCTTCTGATGGATTGAAGCGCGACTTTAGTGTTTTCGAAGTAGTTCATACCTATGCGAAAGCACTCTCACCTGTGATGTCTAAGCCTGTTATCAGCAGGTGAATGTCATGTGTGCCTTCATAAGTCAATACCGATTCGAGGTTCATCATGTGGCGCATGATGGAATATTCTCCGGTGATGCCCATCGCTCCATGAATCTGTCTTGCTTCTCTTGCAATGGTTATAGCCATGTTGACATTATTTCTTTTCGCCATAGAGATTTGGGCAGGAGTGGCGCGGTTTTCGTTCTTCAAGACACCAAGTCTCCATGTCAACAATTGCGCTTTCGTAATCTCTGTTATCATCTCTGCCAATTTCTTTTGGGTTAATTGGAATGCAGCTATCGGCTTATCGAATTGTATTCTTTCTTTGGAATATCTCAATGATGAATCATAACAATCCATTGCGGCACCAATGGCTCCCCAAGATATACCATAACGAGCTGAATTAAGACAACTCAAAGGTCCCTTCATACCTTTTACTTCTAATATATTTTCCTTTGGAATTTTGACATTATCGAATACTAATTCCCCGGTAGCTGATGCACGAAGCGACCATTTGCCGTGTGTTTCGGGAGTAGTGAATCCTTTCATTCCACGCTCAACAATCATTCCTCTCACTATACCTTCTTCATCCTTAGCCCAGACCACAGCTATATCAGCGAATGGCGCATTTGAAATCCACATCTTTGCTCCATTCAAAATATAATTATCGCCATCTGCAACAATCCTTGAAAGCATTCCATTAGGATTAGAACCATGATTAGGTTCTGTCAAGCCAAAGCATCCCATTAGCACGCCGGTAGCCAGTTTCGGAAGATATTTACGCCTCTGATCCTCAGTTCCAAATGCATATATAGGATACATCACCAAGGAACTTTGAACAGAAGCCGTAGAACGAATTCCTGAATCTCCACGCTCCAATTCCTGCATGATTAAACCATAAGAAATCTGATCTAATCCACCACCTCCATATTCAGTTGGAATATAAGGTCCGAAAGCCCCGATATCAGCCATTCCCTTCAATAAATGCTTTGGGAAAATGCTTGTCTGTGCAGCCTCTTCAATGATAGGAGATACCTCTTTCTTGACCCATTCTCGGACTGTATTGCGAATGAGTTTATGTTCTTCTGTTAATAAATCATCTAAAAGATAATAATCGGGTGCTTGAAATCTATCTGTTGCCATACTTTTGATTTATGAATTTAATTTAATGCTGCAAAATTAGAATAAAGTTGATTAACTCATTTCCATTACCTAAAGAATCAACTAATCTCGAAGTCAAAAATCTTCATTGCATTCTGAGTAGTAATTAATGCAACATCCTCGACAGTAGTTTCTTTGATCTCAGCTATTTTCTCGGCAACATTCAGTATATAATCGGGTTGATTTCTCTTGCCGCGAAAGGGAGTTGGCGCAAGGTAGGGAGCATCAGTTTCTAAAACCAAATGCTTTAAATCTATAGCAGCAACAACCTTATCCAAGCCCGAATTCTTATAAGTAACCACACCTCCTATTCCAAGATAAAAACCAAGGTCAATTATCTTCTTTGCTTGCTCAATAGTACCGGAGAAGCAATGAAAGATGCCTCGTGGTTCCATGCTTTTCATATCTATAAGATTTTTATAAACTTCATCAAAAGAATTTCTTGAATGAATAACAATCGGCAGTTGATATTGATGTGCCCATTCTATCTGTTTCTTCAATGCAAACTCTTGTTCCTTGATGAAGGTTTTATCCCAATACAAATCAATTCCAATCTCTCCAATTGCCTTGAATTGTACCTTATTCAACCACTCTTCAACAGTCTTTAATTCCTCCTTAAAATTCTCCTTCACTGAGCAAGGATGCAAGCCCATCATTGCAAAACAAAAGCCCGGATATTTTTGCTGCAACTCCATCATTGAAGCAATAGAGGTGCTTTCTATATTAGGCATGAAGAACCTGTTAATGCCCGTCTTTTGGGCTTGTTCGATAAGGTCTTCACGATCATTATCAAATTCTCTGGCATACAAGTGGATGTGTGTGTCTGTAATATTCATCTATCTGCAATCACTATTTATTGTTAAAATATAATTCTTTATAATCCCTATTTCTTTCGCCGTGCCTGACCCAAGAAATCCTTTTATATCTTCGTAGGTAACCTCTTCAAAATATCGCTCGATACAATCATTCGCAATGGGATAATATGACCAATGCCAACGCTCTTCTTCATACCCTGAATCACGCAATTTTCCTTTCTCGTTATAAGGATTGCAGAAGCCATATTTGCGGGCATTCTTTACTAACCAATTATAAATTTTCAAGCCTTGACCGCGTTTAAAATAAAGATTATTAAAAGCATCAAGGTCAACATCGGTGCCCCAGTGGTGGCGGGATGCAGAGGGCATCGAACTATATTTAAGAATTTCTTTTGCTCTTAGAACAGTATCTTTTATTAATGCTAAGTTCTTCCGAAATACCAACACCTTCCCTGTCCATTTATCATTCCAGATTCTTTTCTGCTCTTCGAAGTTTCTGGTGGCGGAAAGGACGTATAAAAATACCGAATCCTTCTTGGCATCTTCTGCCATTTCGATAAAATGTTTTAATACTTCTTTCCTTAAATATTGTTTGGTTATTCTTGAATATTTCACAGGAATTAATTCGAAGCTGGTATCTTGTGAATAATCAAATTTCCCTAACAGATATTCCTTGGTATTAATCACCGAACCCGCGGTGTTTAATGGTAAAGAATCTGTTTGTGCCCTCAATGAATATATTTTAACAAAGAAAAGTAACAGAAAAATGAATGAGCGTATAATATATGTATTCAATATCTTTTTACTAAGTGTATATTACTATAGAATGTTCTGTTTTCAATGCGGTAAAATTAAATTATTTATTGTTAATAAATGAAGCGTCATTTTGCAGCATTGGAATATTGTAGTAGAAAAACCTCCCCTTTTTCCACACAAAATACCTTTGGAATATCTTTTGTTTTATTTTTGGTATTAAATAATAATTAATCATAAATAATAATTAAATACTAAGGAGATGAAAAAGTTAATCACAATTACAGCAATCACTCTCCTCTCTGCTATTGCGGTGGGACAAGAGAGCATGAACCCCGCAGCTACCAAGGAAAGTAGCTTCGGCTTCGGAGTAAAATTTAATGCTGGTGCAAGCGAAATCAATGAAAGCTTTGTGCCAAGTATTTTCAATTTTGCTCCTGACAACAAGTTTCAATTTGCCTATAATTTTGGCATTTTGACAAACTACAATCTATATGATGGACAGTATATCAACATGGATATACTATACAACAATGTAAGTGGTGTGGACCATTTGGGCGAAGATTACATAACAGCCTCTGGTCAGAAAATTGGTTCCGGTGTCCGCGATATTCAGCGACAGATTAATTATATCAGCATCCCGATTTATTATACCATGAAGTTTTCTAACTGGAGACTTGGTGCCGGTGTTCAAACAAGTTTCGCCGTATCAAGTACCATGACTCAAACATATAATGGGATGAAGAATGAGCTTCCTTATTATTACCAGGTTACAACAAAAAACATGGGTCTCGAAAATCCCGATGTAGGTCCCAAGATTTTTATATTCTATGATATTAACAAGAGTATCTTTATTGATGTGGACTATTATCATGGTATAGATCCCATAAATGACCATTCTGGTTACACTTCACAATCATTGACAACGCAGGAGATAACATTTGGTATCGGATACAACTTTGCGAAGTAAGGCATACAGATAAAATAATTCCAACAATAAATGATTAATAAAATGAGAAAGCAAATTGAAAAAGTAGCCCAGAATGTAGCAAAACCATTGCAGCACATAAGGATTCTCGTTGATGACAAAACGATAGTAACCGTCAGAGACAGTATCTCTATTGAGCATTGGTTAAAGAGATTTCCTGCTGCAAGGATTATACCCGAATAGGTAAGTGATAATCCAAAAATCAAAAATTAGGAATTACGAAGATTAATAGTTTTTATAATTCCTAATTTGTATTTGATATTACTGCTCCCTTAAATTATAACAATACTCATCATCTTGTTGTTGCGCCCTGAAAAGGTCGCAATCACAAGACGATGGAAGAAAATCCTTAAATAGGTTTTAATTCTTGGTAAATCTCTTTTAATCTCACCTGACACTCTTTTAAATTCGGAATCAGTTTTGAATATATAGTAGTGGTTTTGAATCTCGAAAACCTTAATGCTCCAGAACTTCCAAAATCCCAAAAAGGACTCATTTTATTAATGGTAAAGTATCTGTTATTATAGCTATGTTGCTGATATTAAAGTATATAAGGTGTTAACTTCCACATTTATATTAACCCAAAAAACGAATGACTTTTGGAAAAAAACGAATGAGTTACGGAAAAAAACGAATGAGTTTGAGTAAAAAATTATCCACTTCTATGAAAAAGCAAATGCCATTCCCCAAAAAATTAATGCCTTTTATTAAAAAGCAAATGCCTCTCAAAAAAATACAAATGCTTCCTTCTTAAAAATGAATGACTTTGCTGAAAAAATGAATGACTTTCCCTAAAAAAATGGATTGCTTTTTCTTGATGAAATTCCAAAGTATGACTTTGAGATTTGCTATAAAATTTTTTATGACTGTCTATTTTTATACACCACTAATACTATAAGATTGTAAAAACAGTGAGGGCTTGTCATTCCGACAAAATTTGGTTTATATAAACCGACAGTCATTAAATATTAATTAATGATTTAGCTAAAACATTGGTGTTTGATCTATTGACATTAGGAGATATTTATATAAAGACAGGTTGAAAATTGCCTTAAAATTAGGAATAAACCGGACTTAAACCCCCTTCCCGAAAGTAAATATTTAACAGAAAAATTGTGTATTTACTTTTGAAATTCTATATTTGCGGGCTTGAAAAAAAAACCATAGATTATAATAATATTAAAACCAATTAAATGCAAAGTAAAGGAGCCATTAGATTTATTGCAATAGCATTCGCCATTGTATGTTTGTATCAACTGTCATTCACCTGGAAAACACATCAGGTAGAGAGTCAGGCAAAACAATTTGCCAAAGGAGATTCCTCCCTGGAACACAGATATCTTGATTCGGTAAAAGGAGAATCAGTATATAACCTTGGAATTCAAAAGTACACTTACAGCGAGTGTAAAGAACGTGAAATCAACCTCGGTCTCGACTTAAAAGGCGGGATGAACGTCACTCTTGAAGTTTCGATTCCAGAAATTATCAGGGCATTGTCTAATAACAGCCTTGACCCTACATTCAATAAAGCATTGAGTAATGCTGTCGAAAAAGAAAAGTCTTCTCAAAAGGATTTTGTAACTATTTTTGGAGAGGAGTTTCAAAAATTAGATCCTAATGCAAGGCTTTCGGCATTATTCTCAAATGCTTCATTGCAAGATAAAGTATCCTTGAATTCCACTAATGACGAGGTCTTGAAGATTATCAAGAAAGAGGCAGATGATGCTTTTGAAAGTACTTACAAGATTCTAAGAACCCGTATCGACAAGTTCGGTGTGGCACAACCAAATATCCAAAAACTGACTGGTTCAGGGAGGATTATGGTTGAATTGCCCGGTGTCAAAGATAAGGATCGAGTACGTAAACTCCTTCAAGGAACGGCTAAGTTAGAGTTCTGGGAAACTTTTAATCTGAAAGAAATCTATCCTGACTTAACTAAGGCTGATCAAGCTCTTAGAAGTATAATTGATTACGGTAGTGATACCACTGGTGGCAAGGACTCTGCTAAAGTAACTACAAGCAAGGATACGACCGCTAAGGGAAAGAAAATTGCCGGTGCGAAGGATACAACTGCTAAAGATACCTCATCAAAATTAGCCCTTGCCCAAACATTAAATAAAAATGATTCAACATCATCTTCGGATACTGGAAGCACTGCTTTCAAGACTGCCGATGCTGCTAAGAAGAATCCACTGTTTGCTTTATTGTTTAATATTCCTCCAAAGACAAATGAGGAAGCAAAAGCAATGGAGAAAAGTCCTATCATGGGTTCTTGCTTGATTAAAGATACCGCTAAGGTAAATTCTTATCTGGCAATGCCTTCTATCAAATCTTTATTCCCTACCGAATGTAAATTCTTATGGACTGTCAAACCATCAAGATTTAAGGATAAAAACATACTGGAATTGATTGCAATAAAAATCCCTGGCAGAGAAGGAAAGGCAAAATTGGAGGGTGATGCTATCGTTGATGCTTCACAAGATTTCGGACAGATGGATCACCGTCCTGAAATCACTATGGAGATGAATCCTGATGGTGCAAATACCTGGAGAAGAATGACTGCTGAAAACAAAGAGAGATCTATAGCAATCGTCCTTGATGATTATGTTTATTCCTATCCAAATGTTATCAATGAAATTCCTAATGGTCGTTCTTCAATCACAGGAAACTTTGAAGTTAATGAAGCAAAAGATTTAGCCAATATCCTTAAAGCTGGTAAACTTCCTGCCCCAGCAAAGATCGTTGAAGAGTCTATCGTTGGACCTTCATTAGGAGAAGAAGCTATCAATAATAGTTTAGTATCCTTTATCATTGCTTTTATTGTCATTCTTATCTTTATGGGATGGTATTATATGAGAGCCGGATGGGTTGCTAATGTGGCTTTGTTCACTAATATTTTCTTCATGATGGGTGTACTTGCGTCTTTAGGGGCTGTACTTACTTTACCTGGAATAGCAGGGATTGTGCTTACCATCGGGCTTGCTGTGGATGCTAACATCCTTATCTTTGAAAGAGTACGTGAAGAGCTTCGTAGCGGTAAAGGAATTCGCCTTGCTATAGCCGATGGATTTAAACATGCTATGTCATCAATCCTTGACTCCAACCTTACACTGCTTATCCTTGGAATCGTACTTTATGTTTTCGGTTCAGGACCTGTTCAAGGCTTTGCAACTACCCTTGTTATCGGGGTTTGTACGTCCTTGTTCTCGGCAATTCTTATATCCAGACTTATCTTTGAAACGCTACTTGCAAAGAATGTTCCCATCTCTTTTGGCAATAAGATTTCAGATAATATTTATAAAAACATACACTTTAATTTTGTTGATAATCGTAAGAAGTTTTATGTTATTTCAAGCATTATTATCATTGGAGGTATAGTTTCATTCGCCTTCAAAGGGCTGAACTTCGGCGTGGATTTTAAGGGTGGTCATACTTATACCATTCAAATGGATAAATCATTAACCACAGAAGATGTTCGGCTTGCCTTGAAACCTTTATTAAATAATGAAGCCCCAGAAGTGAAATCAGTAGGTAATGGTAATCGTTTCAAGGTTACTTCTTCTTTCCTAATTAACGATACTTCAAGAGAAGTCGAGACCGTTCTTGCCGAAAAATTATATGCTGGATTGAAGCCCCTTTATACCAAGGCACCAGATTACGAAACCTTCAAAAATTCAAATATCGTCTCCTCCCAGAAAGTCGGACCGACTATTGCTAATGACATTAAAACCTCAGCGGTGTGGGCTATATTAATTTCATGTGGATTGATGTTTTTATATATCTTCTTCCGATTCAAAAAATGGCAGTATGGTCTTGGTGCTACCGTGGCGTTATTCCACGATGTACTAATTGTACTCTCTGTATTCGCGATATTTAATGGAATATTACCTATCGCTCTTGAAATAGATCAGCACTTCATCGCTGCTATCCTCACAGTAATGGGATATACGATGACAGAATCAGTTGTTGTGTTTGACAGGATTCGTGAATATTTGAGTGTACATCATTCTGACAAGGATGAGGTGGTTATTAATAAAGCTTTGAATGCTACATTGAGCAGAACTATTAACACCACCTTGACAGTATTCTTTGTATTGATTGTAATCTTTATTTTTGGAGGGGAAGTTATCAGAGGCTTCATCTTTGCATTGCTTGTAGGACGGGTAATTGGAACCTATTCTTCATTATGTATCGCAACTCCTATTGTAATTGATTTTGATACTAAGAAACAAAAAGAAGTTAAGGCAGTTGGTGCCAGATAGTTTATATTCAAAAACTGGAATAATAATAAAGAATTAATCTTAAAAAAGCGGTACTCTTCGTACCGCTTTTTTAATTAGATTATTAATAAACAAAATCTAAGAATTTAGTAGCTTTGCACCTCATTGAATAGAAATAATTGTTAAGATTAATGACCAGCTCTTCACCAGTAAAAAAATATGTAATCCTTATAGGTATCATCTGTTTTCCGATAGCAGTTTGGTTCTATCTGATCACAGGCAAAAATAATTATACTCCCTTACCTTATCTTGGCAATTATTCCATAGATACTTCAAGCGTAAATGGAAAGCAAAAGATGGATACCATCTATCATACTATCCCTAATTTTACAATGGTTAATCAGGATGGAAAGACTATTACACAGAATGACATAAAGGGTAAGGTTTATGTTGCTGATTTGTTTTTTACTTCTTGCCCTTCCTTCTGCCCCCGCATGAATAGTGGATTGAAAACTGTTTATGATAAGTACAAAAAGGTTGATGATTTCCTGATTCTTTCATTTACCGTGGATCCTGATCATGATACCATCCCTGCCCTTGCAAAATACGCAGAAAAATATGGAGCTGATGCTAAACGCTGGATGTTTCTAAGGGGAGACAAGCAGCAGATTCATGATTTATCATTGAGTTATCTGATGCTTCCACCTGATACCATGAAAGATGTAAAGCAAGATATTCAGCATAGCCCTTATTATGTTTTGGTGGATAAAGAAAGACATATTCGAGGTATATATGACAGCACAAATCCAGTGATGCTCGACAGCCTGCAAGGGGATATTACCTACTTACTTAAACAATATCATAAAAAATAAATTGCCCATGAAAGAAAGCACAGCACTAAGAACTATTTACATTATTTCAGGGGCAATATTTGCTGCTGTTGTAACGCTTTTTTGTCTTCCAAAAGCAGAAAACATTCCTTCTTTTGTTTCTTTTCTTCCAAAATTGAATGCTATTCTTAATGGCACAACATTCTTGGTTCTTTTGATTGCCCATCATTATATTAAAAAGAAAAAAGTTTCTATTCATAAGCGTCTAAACATACTCGCCTTCTCACTATCCACAATTTTTTTATTGTCTTATGTGACGTTTCACTCATTTGGAGTCGAAACAAAATTCCCTTCAGACAATCCGTTGAAGCCGGTTTATCTTTTTATATTAATTACTCATATTTTTTGTGCTGCCCTGGTGCTTCCATTAGTTTTAATTTCTTTATACAGAGGACTGGCAGGGCAATTCGCCAAGCATAAGAAAATAACAAAATGGTCTTATCCAATATGGCTTTATGTAACAGCAACAGGAGTCATTGTTTACTTGATGATTTCACCTTATTATAAATTCTAAATGATGAAAACAAGAAAATATCTTTCGTTATTGGCAGTGATAATTCTGCTGATTTTATCATCTCCAAACAATTCCTTTTCGCAATGCGCGATGTGCAAAAAGACTGTTGAATCAAACATGGAAAATGGTTCAAGTCAAGTCGGCAAAGGCTTGAATAAAGGCATTCTTTATATGATGAGCATCCCTTATTTGTTGGGTGCCGCAGGAGGAATCATTTGGTATAGAAACCGTAAGAAGATAGAAAAGGGCAAGGTTCAATAAGCAATTTTCTAATGGAAGATTCCATTAAATTAACGCAGTATAGCAAGGGATCAGGCTGTGGCTGCAAGATTCCGGCATCTCAATTAGATATTATTCTTAGTGGCGATGAGAGCCTGACCATCTTTAAAGATCTATTAGTCGGGAATAATAGTCGTGATGATGCAGCAGTTCTTGATCTTGGAAATGGAAATGCATTAATCAGCACTACAGATTTTTTTACCCCCATTGTTGATGATGCCTATGATTTTGGAAGGATCGCCTCTGTCAATGCCATCAACGATATTTATGCGATGGGTGGAAAGCCTGTTTTAGCTATTGCGATTCTTGGATGGAACATGGATAAATTACCTGCCGAACTTGCTCAAAAAGTTATCCAGGGAAGCAGAGCAATTTGTGAGGAAGCAGGTATTCCTTTAGCCGGCGGACATAGCATTTCGACCACAGAACCTATCTTTGGATTGGCTGTGAACGGCATTATTCCAATCACTAATTTAAAGATGAATAATACTGCCAAAGCTGGTGATTTATTATTCCTTACGAAACCTCTTGGAATCGGAATTATTTCAGCAGCTCTTAAAAGAGGGATCGTGAAGGATGAAGATTATAAAACAGCTTTGAAATTAATGAGTCAATTGAATATCGTCGGACAAGAACTTGGTAAATTAAAAGGTGTTTCCTCCATGACAGATGTCACTGGTTTCGGGCTGTTGGGGCATCTTATTGAAATGGCAGATGGCAGCAATCTTACTGCGGAACTTGATTATCCGGCGATTCCACTGATAAAAGGAGTGGAATATTATTCCAATCAATTTTGCTTTCCCGACAATGTTTATCGCAACTGGAATAGCTATGAAAAGAAGGTAAAAGGTATTGAAGGGACTTCCTTCATTACCCTCTGCGATCCCCAGACCAGTGGCGGTTTGCTTATCGCCATCCATCCAGAATCACTTGATGAATTCAATAAAGTGATGAAAGATTTCCAATTCGAAACTATCATAAAAGCACCAATTGGCAAGTTTATTTCAAGACAAGAGATTTCGATACAAATTCTTGATGGCGAGCAGCGCATCAATGAAAACCATTTCTAAACGAATATCTACGCCCATAATTAACATCCTCCTTATATTGCATTCCCCAAAAAGGGAATGTCATATAAGGAAAAGGAAATAAATCGTAAAGTTTTTCTTCCACAAAGAAACAAAACTCTACAGGCTCAATGTCAGAAGCAGCCAAAGCCAAAAAATTTGATTAAGAGGCAATGTCGTTTGCAACCTTGGTATAAAAAAATGTTTTGAAGCAATATCATTTGCCACATAGGTATAAAAAAACTTTTTTAAGGCAATGTCATTTGGAATATATCCAGAAAATAATTTTTTTAAGGCAATGTCATTTGGAACATAGTCGATAATTAACTAAAAGAAGGCATACCAGAATTTTAGCATAGTCTTTACAATCTATACAGGGCATACCAGAAGTTTAGAATGGTCTGTAAAAACTGTTTTGCACCGTGCTGAAAGTTTAGAATGGTCTGTAAAAACTGTTTTGCACCGTGCTAAAAGTTTAGGATGGTCTGTACAAACTGTTTTGCACCGACCAAGAAGTTTAGGATGGTCTGTACAAACTGTTTTGCACCGACCAAGAAGTTTAGGATGGTCTGTACAAACTGTTTTGCACCGACCAAGAAGTTTAGGATGGTCTGTACAAACTGTTTTGCACCGACCCAGAAGTTTAGGATGGTCTGTACAAACTGTTTTGCACCGACCAAGAAGTTTAGGATGGTCTGTACAAACTGTTTTAGGGCATCCCAGAAGTTTAGGATGGTATAAATTAACTTTTTCGAGGCAATATTGCTTACGACCTTGGTTGTTTTTAACTTTTTCGAGGAAATGACTGTTTTTTTTATTCGCTTACGCGGATGCCTTAGCACGAGGCTTCGCCAGACCCAATATTAATTAATCCTTGCTTGCCCGCGCTAAATGCGCGCTGACGACCCAGTCAATATTTCCATAATATTATTCATTATTCCTTGTCCGGTATTCATTATTTTCCAATTTCAGGCAACATGCCTGACAATCATTTTGTATAAAATAACATCCGATAATTAACCCCATCTTTCCAAAATGTGAATGGCAAATAGCACAAATAATAAATTCATTGCCGTTGGCTTTAGCCAACGGATAAATGTTAAGTTTAGATTTGGCTTTAGCCAAAATAAATCCATGTCCTTTGGCTAAAGCCAAAAAATACCTTCATTATTATCCGTTGGCTAAAGCCAACGGCAATGAAAAAATATCCTATTTAATGCAATTTGTCATCCCACATCCTTCCAAACATTTTGCCATTACAAGAAAAAGATGTATTTTTGCGCCCTGAAATATTTAAAAATATATAATTAAAGAGAATGGCAAATCATAAATCATCCATAAAAAGGATAAGGTCTAACGAGGCAAAACACCAGTTAAACAAGTACCAGGACAAGACTACCCGTAACGCGGTGAAGGCTTTGAGGACCAACAAAGACAAGGCGAAAGCGAAGGAAATGCTTCCTAAAGTTTCGGCGATGTTAGATAAGTTGGCTAAGAAAAATGTTATCCATAAGAACAAAGCCGGTAACCTGAAATCGTCATTAACGAAACACGTTAACAGTCTGTAATTGGATTTTAAAAACTTAATAAAAGGGTCTTTTCATAATTGGAAAGACCTTTTTGTTTTTGTTCTAAGTCCTGATTTTTTAAACAATAAATCTTAAATAATATAAAATGAAAATTGTAAATTTTTTCTTTGCCCTTTTGTTTGTAATGGCTGTCTTGAATGGCTTCGCAAAAGGTCCTTTTAATCCTGGAACCGGTGATGTAAAAGGCATTGACCGATCGAATATGGATACCACCGTCAGCCCTGCAAAAGACTTCTTTTTGTATGCCAATGGCGGATGGCTAAAGAAGAATCCTATCCCAGCCACCGAAAGTGCATGGGGACTTTATTCTTATGTTCAGGATGTGAATTATAAATCTTTATTGCAGGTAATGAAGGATGCTGCCGCAGAAAGTGCTACCACGAAAGACCCGAAGATTCAGAAGGTCGGCGATTTTTATATCTCTGCGATGGATACAAATACCATAGAAAAATTAGGTGCCAAACCGCTCCAGCCAGAGCTTGATCGTATCAATAATATTAAAGATATTAAGGGCTTGATGGAGGTCATCACTTTGTACCAGGTGTATGGAATCTCCCCGGCATTCGGCTTCTTTGGCGATCAGGATCAGAAGGATAGCAAATCTGTTGTGCCATATCTTTATCAAGGTGGAATAGGGCTTCCTGATCGTGATTATTATTTCAATAAAGGCAAGGAACCGGAAAATATTCGCAAAGAATATGTCAAGCATGTTGCAGCAATGTTGAAATTGCTTGGCGAGGATTCAAAGACTTCCAAGAAACATGCTCAAACAATCATGGATTTAGAAACCAATCTTGCGCAGGCTTCCATGACAGCCGTGCAGCAGCGCGATCCTTATAATATCTATCATAAAATGTCCATTGCAGAAGTCAGTGCTCTTACTCCAAATATTGACTGGAATGCTTTCCTTGCTGCATTGAATGTGAAGGGCGCGACTTATTTTGTTGTAGGGCAACCGGATTTTTTAAAGGAAGTCAACAAGCAATTATTAAAGACAAATCTTGATGATTGGAAGACTTATCTACGCTGGCATTTGGTAAGTGCATTGGCTGGGCAGTTGAGCAATGATTTTGTGAAAGAACATTTTCATTTTTATGGAAACATTCTTGCAGGTACTCCTGAAATGATGCCTCGTTGGAAGCGCGTTGTTCGTGAGGCAGACGGCGATCTTGGTGAATTGCTTGGCGAAGTTTATGTCAGCAAACATTTCTCCCCAGATGCAAAAGCCAGGACTTTGGAGATGGTGAATAATCTAATTGCGGTCTATCGGATAAGAATAAATAATCTTGACTGGATGAATGCAGAGACCAAAAAGAAAGCTAATGAGAAGCTGGATTTATTGATGAAAAAGATCGGCTATCCTGATATCTGGAGAGATTATTCTTCCCTGAAAATTGACAAGAGTTCTTATTTCAATAACGTTGTTCAGTCAAATATTTTTGCATTTAATTATATGGCGAATAAGATTGGGAAGCCAGTCGTCAGAACTGATTGGGGTATGACTCCTCAAACTGTCAATGCTTATTACAATCCTACAATGAATGAAATTGTTTTCCCTGCCGGAATATTACAGTATCCATTGTTTGATCCAAGTTTTGATGATGCTGTGAATTATGGCAATACCGGAGCTACTATCGGACATGAAATGACTCATGGTTTCGATGACCAAGGCTGTCAATATGATGCTGATGGTAACCTCAAAAACTGGTGGACAAAAGATGATTCTACAAACTTCGCCAACCGTGCAAAGCTCTTGGTAAAGGAGTTTAATGAGAGTGTTGTTTTCGATACCATCCACATCAATGGCGAACTCACTTTGGGCGAAAATATTGCCGACTTGGGAGGTCTTCTGATTGCTTACCAAGCCTTCAAAAACACCGAAGAAGGCAGGACGAATCCCACGATAGATGGCTTCACTGCAGACCAACGTTTCTTCATTGCATACGCACAATCATGGGCAGGTCAGAAGCGTCGCGAAGCCCTGATAGAACAGATACTTACCAACCCTCATGCTCCCGACAATCTTCGAGGAAACAACCCTCTTTCCAACATTCCCGAGTTCTACAAAGCCTTTAATATCAAGCCCGGCGACAAGATGTATAGGAATGAAAACGACCGTGTAAAGATTTGGTAGTTCTTTTAATCCCCCCTACTCTATCTCTCCTTGTAATGTCTTTGAAATAGTCAAAGGCACGATCTTCGCAGCACCTGCAATAGTAAGGATTCTGCCTATTTCCTTGATGGTGCATCCTGTGTCATAAATATCATCCATCAAGAGAATTCTCTTGCCTTTGATTTCTGATGGATCTTCAACTTTAAATGCATCGGTGACATTGTCTGATTTCAGATATTCATTGACAAGATTCCTTTGTTCTTCGGTGTTCCTGGTCTTGACTAATTCATCAGACATGGGTATATCCAAAGACTTTGACATCTTTTCTGCGAAGTTCATCATCAAATCTCCGCTTCTTTCGGAAGGCACATACATAATCAAATCAAAATCTTCTTTTCTGAATTTCTTTTTGAATGCGCCAAGCGTTTGTTTATGCAGAAAGGCTGGGAAATCACCTGCCCCTTCATACTTGCTTCTGTTGATGGCTTCAGAGATATTCGAAGAACCATAATAAGAAGCTGCAACACCATTTACCAAGTTCAAACCCCGAGCATAAACCTCTATCTCCGGGAAGTAAGTAGCCCTGAAATCTTCCAATAAATCCTTACAGTCCATCGGTGTCCCGAAGTTATGATTCTTATCGCTGGTATTATCACAATTAGTGTATTCCACATTGATTACATCACCCAGATATTCACATAAGAATTTCATTCGGGGAGTATCCGTATTGGTATATTCAACCATATCATCCAATTCCTTTATGCGAGCTTGTCTTAATGTCTCAAACTTCTCTACATTCAGTGGTTTTGCTCCTGGAATCAACTCCAATCTTGAGAATTTTCCCTGCTTGGTCTCACGAATAATTCTCTGATTAATCAAATCAGCAATGATTGTTTTCCCTTGCTGGTAATAGAGTTTAAGTTCCTTCACCAACTGTCGGTTTGTTTGTTTCTTTTCTTTCAGGGATTCAATAACTCTTTCATAATGCTTGATGGCGGGCTTGGAATTATTAATAAAATATTCAGGAAGTTTACGATCATTAGGAGCACTCAAAAGAATGACTTGCGTTGGCAATCCATCGCGCCCAGCCCTTCCAATCTCCTGGTAATAATGTATCGGAGAAGCTGGTATCTGGGTATGGATAATGAAGCGAATATCCGGCTTGTCAATTCCCATTCCAAGGGCATTGGTGGAGACAATACATTTCCATTTATTACTCATCAATCCGGCTTCGATAGACATCCTTGTTTTGGCATCCATACCGGCATTATAGCCCATCACGGGAACCTTCAGGAATTCAAGCCAGCGTGAGTATATCTCTGTATTGGTGCGGGTTCCGGTATAGATGATACCATTGCCTTCCAGGTCATTTATATGCTCGCCAATCCAGATTAGTTTCTCATCTTCATTCTTTAATTTCACGACATGAAGGTGAAGGTTTTCACGAATAAGATTCCCTCTTATCACATGCGAGTTTTCCCCGATTTGTTTAGCGATATCCTCTTCCACTCTTGGTGTGGCAGTGGCGGTGGCAGCTAATAAAGGGGTATTCGCAGCCAGTTGATTGACCAACTGAACAATCTTCCTGTAACTCGGTCTGAAATCATGCCCCCATAACGAAACACAATGCGCCTCATCAATCACCAGCATAGAAATTTTAATTCTTTTTATTGCATCAAGCCACCACATATTCTCCTGTCTTTCAGGGGCAATATAGAGTATCTTCAGTTTGCCGCTCTGGGCGAGTTTCATTGCCAGGCTATTATCATTCGGAAGCTGCTCGCTGTTGATACAGCGGGCTTCTATACCAAGCTTATTCAACTTCTTCACCTGGTCTCTCATCAAGGAAAGCAGCGGTGAAAAGACAATCGTAACGCCATCAAATTGTGTAGCCGGAAACTGATAACACAGCGACTTTCCGAACCCCGTCTTCTCAATCAAGAGCACTCTTTCTTTCTTCAGGAGTTTGTCAATCGCTTCCCACTGCGCATCATGGAATGATTCTAATTTGAAAGTCTTTAGAAGTTCCTTTTCGGCTTGTTTTCTTGTCATTATATATATTTTTTAACGGAATAATAAAGGGCGAAGGAAAATATTAAACATGAATCTTTTTTCGATGTCGCTGAATAAATTTAATTTATAAGAATTATTTCTTATGCCCTTTTGGTTTTGTAGGCACCTGACCTTCCTTAATGTGTCTGTCCTTTGGTGGAGGTGGGGGAGGTGGTTGAGGTGTCGCTTTTTTATCTTTGCTCATTTTTTTATAATTTGATTATTATTTACATTTAAAATACTATCCCGCTTTGGAGAAATAATTATAAGATCCGATTTGTGTCATCATGAATAATTTCTATTTTCCGATTGTTTTCTTTCTTAGTAAAATGGTTATAGAAATAGGGAACCATAATTCCTAATGTCAAAACAAGTCCCATAATTAAGAACTTTTTTGAATTATAAATATATGCAAGTTTGGTATCATTGACATCCATGTTATAGTTTGTTTGCTTAACAAAATTCTCTACTAAATAATCTTCAAAATATTTTGCAGCATCCTCCTCGGTTCCATCATTATTTTTATAATATTCTATTAAATCATTATTCCAATCATGAAGTTCTTGAGGGTATGGAATTCCTGAATATTCATAACCTTTTGCAAAGTTACTAAATGCTCTGATAAGGTAATAAATAGCTATTGAAATGCAAAAACAAGAAGCGCCTACCATAGTGTAAAAGACATAATTAATTCGGATTCCAATTTTGTTGTCAAAATTTGTCAATACAAAAAATATAACTGAAGATAAGGCAGTAATAATAGCAATAGGAATATTTAAGGAATTCAATACATCTTGCCTCCTGTCATTCTCTTTAAAATACAATTCTTTATAAAATGCGTATTGCTCCATGCTATAGTTTAATTATTCTTTTGTTGGCTGCAAAGATACGAATCCTTTTGTCCGTTATTATTAGTATTATCTTTTTTATTGCAGCTCTCAAGGGCGAAGCTGTCATAAAAGGATTATTAAAATAATCTGGCTCCATGATGAACCGTTACACCGCAGGCGGCAGCGTAATGATTGTTACCAATACTGGTGCCGATAAATCGCTGATTTGTTTATTGCCATTTTGAGCATACGCTTGAATATTGTAGCTCGGGCTGGTATTCATATTTGCTATTTTTGCTGAGGTTCCTTTGCCGCTTATAGATTTCACAACCGCTTGCACCGCTACTTTTGATACTATAGATACTTGTGCATTGGCTTTGTCAAGAACAACTACTGGATTAGGTGTGGCAGGGGTCGTTACCGGTGGCACTGCCGTTACAACAAAAATAATGTTGGTAGGTTTGTAAGTATGTATATTTGTAATTTTAATACTGATTACGCCATTAGCGATAGAAGCGGTAAATTCAGGAGTTGCAGGATTTCCTTTTGGGGTAGAAGCTAATTCTTGAGGCGTAAGGTGTGAAAGTCTGATGTTGGTTGCAGCTTCTTCGCGGGTGGTACAGTTGATCGGCAGATTTGCAATAACCTGAACCTGGCTTGCATAGCCTCTCAACCAAAGAACTACCAATGCCATTTTATCTTTTACGATACCATTATTGGTGGGGTTTTGATTGTCATCATAATTGGAAATAGCCAATGCCAAGGCATCATACGCATCATTGCCTGCGGTATAGAAGGCTGCGAGGATAGCGGGGCTGCCATATAATGTAGATCCCATTCCATCTGTCAGACAATCCCAAAGATATTGGTTCAAGACCTCTGCATTTGTTTCGTCAGTAAATTCTGTTATCTTTACTTTTACCAATTTTAATGTTGCCATAGAATTTTATTTATATTGTTTAATTATAAGATTTGACAGAAAGGTTAGAACCTTGCCCTTTATCGTAAAGGTGAAGACATTTATCGTAAAGGTGAAGACAATTGTCATAAAGGTGAAGACAATTGTCATAAAGGTGAAGACAATTACTATAAGGGTGATGACAATTCCCATAAAGGTGATGACAATTGTTGTAAGGGTGATGACAATTACTATAAAGGTGAAGACAATTGTCATAAAGGATGACCATTTGGTTCTCACCCTGCATCCCTGCCTTTTTATTATCTATCTTTTCGGTTCTCATTATCTTCATTCTACCTGTATAGTCTTGAAACCTTGAAAACGAGTACACCGAATGAAAATATATTTAATCTTTAACTTATCTCCCGTTGAAATAATAGAGAACGGTTAACAAAAAATTGGAATACAGATGGCGCAGATTGTTGATGGAGGTTCAAATCTATGTCAGGTTTCATTCAATGAATGGCGGTCTTGGGGAAGTTTATATTTGGGGAATGAAATATTTTACATCTTTGCGCCATTAAATAAAAGGAGGTAACCGAGATTCAGGAGTAAAAGGACAATGAATAAAATCAAATATTTCAAAGTAACAGGATTAATAGTAGGGTTATTATTTACAAGTATATTTCTTACTTCGAGCTTATGGTATCATCCCGCTATTAAACTATCAATTGGAATTTCAGTATTAATAGTATGGATTCTTCTTATCATTCTTTTATTGATCGTTAAATATGGAGAAAAGGAATCTTTCACCTCCTTAGGTTCTTTAAAAATTAATTTGAAAACAGTAGGATTAGGCTTGCTAATAACGATAAGTTTGTTCATCGCCAGTTCACTATTTATGTTGCTTTGGCTCAAAGTTCTTCATATACCAATTATTCAAGAACAAGTTTCTCAAAGGGTACTATCATTACCCTTCATTGCAAAAATATTATTATCCATTTCTGCTGGAATTACTGAAGAAACCATTTGCAGAGGATATTGCATTACGCGATTATATCAGCTCACCAAGAATAAACCCGTTTCTATTGTAATTCCTATGTTTCTTGATGCTATTGATCATGTTGGGTATGGAACTCTTCAGCATGTTTTAGTAGCTTTTGTAATGGGAGGAGTTTTGATATTCTTTTATTTAAAATTCAAAAGCCTTATTGCTAATATTATCGGACATGCCTTGTTTGATTTTTTAAGTATGTCCTTTCAAGTTTGAACCCAAGACGTGACTAACCAACATCCTTTAGGGAGCTTCGCATCTGAAAGGTTTCATTCACTAAGAATTAATCAAAAAGAAATTGATAGAGAGGTGGGGAATATCAATATTAAGCCCCTGGAATTATGATAGATTTGCACCCTTATATTAAATGATAAATGAGAAAGCTAAAGAATGAGGAATTAGGAAGGAAAACAGTGGAAGAATTTAAGCAGGCAGCTAAGGAACCAATAGTGATTGTCTTGGATAATGTGAGGAGTTTGAATAATATCGGCTCGATATTCAGGACTGCCGATGCCTTCCTGATGGAAGCCATTTACTTATGCGGAATCACTGCCAAACCACCTCATAAAGATATTCAGAAAACTGCGCTTGGTGCCACCGAATCTGTTGAATGGAAATACTTTGAAACAACTTCAGCAGCCTTGAAAGAATTAAAGGAGCAAGGATATAAAATAATCATCATCGAGCAGATAGATAATAGTATTTCTTTATCAGATTTCATACCTGAACATGGAACTAAATATGCCATCGTCTTCGGGAATGAAATAAACGGGATTGAAGAAGGACTCCTCCCCTACTCTGATGTATGTGTTGAGATATTCCAAAGCGGAACAAAACATTCTTTAAACATTGCAGTGAGCGTTGGCATTGTTGTTTGGGAATTTACCAGCAAACTCCAATCATAAAGAACCACGAAATTCATGAATTAAATTATTAATTCCTGAAATTCGCGGCTATCTCTTATTTAATCTTTTGCAACAACGATTTTCCTGGTTTCAATAACATCACCGGCTATCAAATGACAGAAATAAACACCATTGGAAAGAGCTGATGTATTGAAATTAATGGAACTTAATCCAGCATCCTTTATTCCTTTATATAAGGTCGTAATTTCTTTGCCCTGAATATCGAATATCTTTAATTCAACAGTATTTCTGACAGGAAGATTAAAGGAAATTGTAGTGAATTGATCGGCTGGATTAGGGTAATTCCTCAATTGTAAAGGAGAGGCTAATGATTTTATATTGTTGACCCCACTTATTTGATTGACATCAGTGATAGTGGTGCTAAACATACCGTTTCCGTGTGTGGCAACTATAATAGTGCCATCCGAAAGTCTTGCATCAATCATATCAACAATGGCATTACCAATAGTAGTAGCCCCTTGTTGAACCCAGATAGTCGAATCGCCATTAAGATGTGAGGTCGCATAAAGCCCTGTGCTGGTCCCTACAAAATAAGCAGTATCTCCATTGATAGGAATAATCCTTGCCCAACGAACAGAAGGACCATTCCCAGCAGGACCGCCAAAAGCATGTTGTTCGAGATTAGCAGAAACATCCGTCCAGCTAACACCTGCATTAGTTGTAAAGTAAACACTGCGGACATTATAGTTAGAGAAAGTAGCCATCACTCGATTCGCATTCGTAGGGTCAATGGCAAGACAACTTACACTGGCTCCTCCGGTAAAGTTAGAGCCAGAAACATCCACCTTTGTTGGATTGCCGACATTAGCATTATTGACACGATAAATCTTATTGTTGAGCGTCCCGAAATACATCACATTGGCAGGAGTGACAGAAGCAGAAACAGCCGTAATCTGCCCGTCTCCGGCATTAATGGAATCTATAACTGACCAATTGGTGCTAATGGAATCATATTGATTAGATAAAACTACAGCAGATAAATCAGAGTTGCGCCAAATGTGAGAACTATCGGCAAGATACAGGAGGTTGTTGTTATTGGGATCAGTAGCGAATGGTGCAATAAACTCATACCCTCCGCCTCCAATAGGATCAACCCTTCTGAATGCAACAGGATTGCCATTAGCATCCAATTGAGATTTATAAACCTTGCCTTCCTGAATAGAAAAATAGTAATAATCGTGCGTATCAAAAACATAAGTGTAACCACCATCACCTTTGCAAGACCAGGTCCAGGGAGCTGTAACATTATTGGTATTGGTAAAGAAGGAGCCATTGTCCTGCAAGCCTCCTGTAATGATTTCATTGTTAGGAGTGGCATGATCTAAGGCACAAGTATAGAATTGAGTAGTGGTATATCCGTTATTACAAGAAATCCAAGATATAGTATCAGGAGTATTATCCATAGTTTTGAATACACCACCATCCGCTGAAGAAAGCATAGAATGTGAATTATTATGAAAGAATCGCAACTGATGCTGATCCGGGTGATGATTGGGATAAAGAAAGAAATTCGGAGCAGTAGTGCCTAAAGCATAGCCTCCAATCTGCATCCAGTTATTCGGAGTAGTGAAGGCATCGGTAGAACGGAAGACATCTGTACCACCAAGAAAGACAGTATTTGAATCTCCAGGCTGAACCTTAACATACATGTCATATCCTCCTTGGGCATAATAATTTCCATACTCACTTGCATTGTATGGGATATTAGCCGAAAGATTAACCCAGGAACCACCTGCACTATCTCCATTACCGGAGATATATGTGTATTTCCAGAGACTGTAATATTCTGTATCAGCTTTATAATTAATATACATGGTCGAAGGCTTGCCGGCACCAGGAGTCACTGCAAGGAAATAAACATTATTCTCATTATTAGGGTCAATGCCAATGACTATCCTTTCATAGACTGTAGGGAAACTGTCAGAAGTAATATTAGTCCAGGTGGTTCCATTCACAGAACGTCTTATTCCTCTGACAGAAGCAGGACCATCAGAGCTTAAAGCAGCATATTTCACGCCGGTACTGGTAATCGCAATGTCAGAATAATAAGATTGCTGGGAACTTGCAGTATATAAAACTGCTTGCCAGGAAGTGCCTCCATTCTCACTTCTGTATATTCCATCGTAACAGGCAGCATATATGTTTTGGGCAGTATCGGTGGGATCAACAGCAAGATTCCACATAATCTGAAAATCACTGACGAATGTTTCCGGTGAATTCGATTGAGTAGAAGCAATAGGATTCCAAGTCACACCATTATCAGTTGATTTAAACATACCATTCCCTAAATCATAAGCATTGTTTGCGGAAGCCGAAGCCCCTGTTCCTTCGCCTGTTCCATAATACCAGGTGCTGGTATGATTAGGGCGAATATCTTGAGCAATACAAGATATACTGTGTATCTGTGAAGGGGTTGAAGCCATTGTCCAAGTACCTCCCTGATCTGTAGAACGCCACATATTCCCCGAAACATTCCCTGCCAAAAGAACACTGTCATTTATTACATCAATAGCTAAGGCACGCGTCCTTCCACCAATATTATAGGGACCACGTGATACCCAAGTGAGAGGATTAGCCTTCATTCTTTTATCACCTGATACATCATTATCCTTTGGCAATGTGGCTGCGAATGCCAATTCATGTTCCCTCATAAAAGCAGGAATAGTCCCGGTTGCAGGGTCTTTTAACCTGTTAAATTCATAAGAAGCTGCGGCATTAGCTTCATCCTTATCCCCTGTAATTAAGGCTTCCCCCATATTCAATGCAGATTTGTTTTTAGGAGCCTGAATGTTCAAAAAGAGAACCGACCAAGCAGCTATCAGAGTCAGAACAGCAAGTAATGTAATGTTGTTTTTAGTTTTCATGTTATATTTAGCATTAATTTATCAATTTCAGATGCGGGTAGTAATCAAGGCGATAAATCTGCCCTCTAATTTCCTGTTTTCTTTAGATGCATTATCCAGCCAATGCTTTCCGGCTTTAGATATTATGGAAATAGAACAACTGCTCTCATCAATCCTGGAAATCGTAATTTCCAGATTCATGGCAGCATAGAGGAAGGAACCTTTTTTATGGGCAACCATATATCCCGGATTGGTTTCGTCCTCGGTTATTATAAATCCTTTTTTAATAAAAGTTTGTTTTGTTCTCCTATATACTTTCTCAAAGGGCGTTCTAAAAGATGTTAATTCC
>Ga0206816_1088_pt1 | contig 24811 bp, 23 predicted proteins | sample Alteio_BWOrgCont_88_FD_152866 | JGI IMG/M metagenome (GOLD analysis project Ga0206816, IMG submission 152866) | Enriched cells from forest soil in Barre Woods Harvard Forest LTER site, Petersham, Massachusetts, United States -... | ecosystem: Environmental > Terrestrial > Soil > Temperate forest >... | reverse complement strand
AGGTAAGTCTTCTTTGATAATAATGTTGAGGGGTTTTGCCATAGGGAGGCAAAATAAAAAAATATTTCTATTAGGAGAAATACTGAATTCAAAAATCTTTCAACAACCAATTGTTTAAAATTAGTCGGATTTGTATTTAGAAATGGTATAAGTAATCAGAACATCGTGTTCCGCTCCATCATCAATAAGAGTAATAATTTTATCTTCCTGATTCACTCCATCAACTTTAACAATCATTTCGCCTGTACCCGTTTCCTGCTTCACTGTAATGTGGTAAATCGTATTCATGTATCGGTAATGTACCTTAAATGATTCCCATTCTGTAGGAACACAGGGAACCAATTTAAGTTTGTTTCCCTCCTGTTTCAGACCAAGAAAGGATTCTGTAATAAGCCGATACATCCATCCTGCCGAGCCGGTGTACCATGTCCAGCCGCCGCGTCCTTCATGGGGTGCACGTCCATATACATCTGCTGCTATCACATAAGGTTCAACTTTATAGATTGCAATTTCTTCAGAAGTTTTGCCATGGTTAATCGGATTTATCATGTTCAACAATTCCCATACACGCTTGTTATCGCCCAATTTAGCAAAGGCGATAATCATCCATACGGCAGCATGTGTATATTGCCCGCCATTCTCTCGAACTCCAGGAACATATCCCTGAATATAACCAGGGTTTATCTTTGATTTATCGAATGGAGGTTCTAATAATTGGATGATACACGAATCCTTTTGTACAAGTTTGTTATAGGCTGATTCCATAGCGGTATTCGCTCTTTTCTTATCTCCTCCTCCTGACAAAACAGACCAGCTTTGAGCAATGGAATCAATTTGACATTCTTCATTAACTGAAGAACCAAGGGGAGTTCCATTATCAAACCAGGCACGCTTATACCATTCTCCATCCCATGCGTTTTTATCAATGTTGTCCTTTAATATCTGCGCTTCTTTTTTACATTCATCAGCAAATGCTGAATCATTATGCTGTTGTGCAATGTCAGCAAATCGGATAAGAATATCATAAAGGAAAAATGCCATCCAGACACTTTCGCCTTTTCCCTGATTGCCAATCTTATCATAACCATCATTCCAATCTCCTGTGCCAATTAAGGGAAGTCCGTGTCCACCAAAATTTAATCCGTGTTTGATTGCCAAAACGCAATGGTCATAAAGGGTTGATGAATTCAAAGATTTAATAGGAAAATCATAATAGGATTCTTCGCCGGGATTTAATTGACGACCCTCAATAAAATTTGATAATTCATCCAGAATAGCCGAGTCCCCCGTATGTGAAATATAAACGGCAGTTACAAAAGGCAACCAGAGATAATCGTCAGAGCAACGTGTACGCACTCCCTGACCGAAAGGCGGATGCCACCAGTGTTGCACATCACCTTCTTTAAACTGACGGGAGGCAGAAAGCAAAATCTGTTCGCGGGCAATTTCAGGTTTGACATGAAGCAATGACATCACATCCTGCAACTGATCTCTGAAACCAAAAGCCCCACCCGATTGATAAAAACCACTTCGCCCCCAGAGACGAGAAGAAAGAGTTTGGTATGTAAGCCATCCATTGACAATAATATTAATAGCCTTGTCAGGAGTTTCGACTTGCAAAGAACTAATAGTTTTTTTCCAGTAGTCTTTTACCTTTTCAAAAGATTCCTTTGCAGCCTCGCTTCCCCTGAATTGTCGGACGATTGCATTCGCTTCACCTGCATCCTTTCCAGCCCCGAGTCTGAAAATAATTTCATGTTCTTCACCATCCGCTAAATCGAAAGGAACCTGAATTGCAGCGCATGGATCTAAGGCAAGCCCTACTCTTCCTGAAAGTTTTAATCTTGACATAGCATCAGGGTTTTTCAATGTGCCATTGCGACCAATAAATTCAGTACGGTCGCAGGTAAAGGATTTCTTCAGATAATCAACATCAAAAAAAGCAACCCGATGAGAGAATCCTGTGTTGTATTGATTTTTCGCAAAGATTGCTCCGCTGTCAGGATCAACTTCGGTATGCGTGTGCATTGCGGCTTTCATTCTGTTCGTATCAAGAACCCATTCTATATAGCCTGTAGCAGAAAGCTTCCGTGTTCTTCCTGATTGATTGCGTATTTTTAAAACTGTAAATTTAACAGCAGATTCAATATCAACATAGACTAACATTTCTGTGTATATTCCATCTTCGATATGTTCAAAGATACTGTAACCAAAGCCATGACGAGTGAGATAAGAAGATTCACCACCGGTTGGCAGAAGAGTGGCAGACCAGAAATGCCCGCTTTCATAATCACGGATATAAAATGCTTCTCCGCATGAATCAGTAACGGGATCATTATTCCAGGGAGTGAGCCTCAATTCATGGGCGTTTTCAGTCCAGGTATAGGATGATCCGCTTTCTGAAATAACTGTTCCGAAATTTGGATTTGCAATTACATTCACCCAGGGAGCGGGGGTTCTGTTTTTGTCTTCAATGGAAATAATATACTCGCTTCCATCGGCTGAAAAACCGCCCGATCCATTAAAAAATTGCATGTTTTCAGGTAAAGGAATTGATGCTAAAGAAGTTTTATCAGTTTGTATTGGTGTGATATAAGGGATAACGACTTTTGTATGCGGTCTGCGTTTAATATGGTCAGCTAATGACCCGCCATTATCGGAAATATTAATTCGAGCTACAGTTTGAAATAATATGCGATCCTCATTAGATATCTGATCGGAAGCTCTGACAAAAATACCTCCGTGACGATCTTTAAATTCGAGTGGAATGAGTGCTTCAATTTCATCTTGAAATTCCTGCCGATAGCCATTATGCTCTTCGTTCCAAATGACCAAATCGACAGCAAGCCCTTTTAAACGCCAGTAGGAATGCGCCTGTATAAGTTGCCTTAGCAATTGCATATTAGCCTGCTTTTCCATTTTCAAAAGAACAATAGGCAAGTCTCCTGAAATGGAATAGCCCCATAAACCAGATTGTCCGCGATGATTATTAATCAGAATGGCAGGCTCTGCACGAAATGCTGAATTGGTAAATAGTATGGAACTTGCCAGTCGTCCATACATTTGTGCATCACCTTCCGAAGCATTTATTTGTCTTAGCACCACCTGACTATGAGTCCATGCCAATTCAAAAACACGGTCTTTATGATGTTTATCCTGATACTTATCAATCAGACTTTGACAAACTTCTTTAGTATCAGCTATGCCGATGACCATATCAACAATAATCGCTTCATCCGGCTCAAGAGTTATTTTATATCGGATAGCAACTATAGGGTCTAAAACTGAACCTTGATTTCCTGACAGAGGACCTGAATAGTCCATCACTTGTGGGTTTACCGTTGTATTTCCGCGACCAATAAATGCATTCCTATCAGTTTCGAATGAGATTTCTTCAGGTTCTTTTCCATGCAGAATCATCAGATGAAGCATCCATGGCGGTTTTTCATCAGAAGAGCGAGGTCGTCGGGTACAGATAATTGCATGTTGAGGAGCGAGAATCTCCGTTTGCACAAAGAGATTGCTGAATGCAGGTTGCATCAAATCTGAATCGGGATCGGCGAGGACTACTTCAGCATAACTCGTAACCTCAATAGTTCTGCGGATTTTGGAATAGTTTGTTATGTGGACTCGCCGCATTTCTATATCGTCTTCAGGGGAGACAGCTATTTCGGTGTAGGTTTCTATTTCGTTATGTACAGTGCGAAAGTCAGCACGACCCTGAGAAAATGCAGCTTCGTATTTATCGCCTTTTTTAAGTGTTGGCTGATGGGTATTTGACCAGTATGATTCACTATTTAAATCTCGAATATAACAAAATGTACCCCAATTATCACAAGTCCCATCCTCACGCCAACGGGTAACAGCAATATCTTTCCAACGACTGTAACCTGCTCCCGAATTTGTAATCATTACATGGTATCTGCCATTGGATAATAATTGCACTTCCGGTATTAAGGTGTTTGGCGTATTGATTATTCTTGTTTCTGAGCCGCTTGCCACATAGTTGATATCAGCAATCTCTGTTGTATGTGCATAGAAGGCTGTTGATTTAGGAATTCGCTCTTGCAGTAATAAAAGAGTTGCCTTAAATTGTGGTTCCGCTTCAAATAATTTTTGCATGGGTTTGTCAAGAAGCAGGTATGCCAATGACAGCAAACTCATTCCCTGATGATGTGCCATATAAGAATAAATAACAGCGTTGGATTGCCCCGTTTGCAATCGTGACGATGTATAATCTATAGCTTCATAAAATCCATATTTCCCTTCAAATCCTTTTTCGTGAAGCAATTGCAGATTTCTACATGCTTTTTTCGGTGCTACCATAAGTGCAAGTGCTGTTGCATAGGGAGCAATGACGGAATCTTCTTCAAGACCACGTTTCAATCCCAAGCCAGGCGCACCAAATGCACGATATTGATAATTGGAATTAGCATTGAGCATATTAAACCCTGATTCTGAAATTCCCCAGGGTAAACCTGTTTGTTTTCCATAATCAATCTGCCATTGCACTGCCGCTTTACAGGTTTGATCAAGAAGCGTATTTTCATAAGTAGGCATTACCAAAAGCGGCATAAGATATTCGAACATAGAACCACTCCAGGAAAGGAGAATTGGTTCTCCTTCCACATTGGTTAGTAACCTTGATAATGCAAACCAACTCTCTTCAGGAAGTTTTCCCTGGGCAATGCCAAGGAAGACGCAAAATCTTGCTTCTGATGCAAGCAAATCATAAAAACTTGCATCAATATGATGTTCCTGAACATTATAACCAATAGTGAACAGATTGCTTGATTTGTCACATAAGAAATCCCATTCCACTTCTGACAACTCACTGCATTCATCGGCAAGATTTTCGGCTTCAAAAATCTGAGATTCCGCCAGATGAATTGATTCGGTTAAAGCAGTTTTGAATGATTCAAGCCAACCACTTTCACTTGAGGTGTTGTTTTGTATTTGATGATTATTTAATTCTACCTGTAATTCTAAAGCTGTTTTTAATAATTCTGTCAAAGTTGTGTCTGCTTTCAAAGAATCAACATCCGTGAATTGAGTTGGAGCTTCCATTAATAAAAACCAAGGAGTAAAAAGCTTTAAATCTTCATTCAATTGTTCTATTTGTTCTTTAAGCACCTGTTTCCACCAATAGGTTTCACTCTCTTCATCATTAACCGTTTTTTCAAGAATAGAATCAAAATCCTTCATCAATTTCTCCATGAAAAGTTTTACTTCTTTAAAGGTTACTAAATCAGCTTTACATGCAGCCTCCAAATCAACTTTAAATTGCTTGAATAACTCAACATCTTTATCTTCTAATGTATCTGTAAAGGCAAGAAATGTATCCCGCAATCCTTCAAATGATTTCAGGCCAATTATTTTTTTATGAGGCACTGCAAGTAAACCTTGTTTTATTATCAGCAAATGCCCTGCAAGGTTTCCACTATCCACAGTAGAAATATATTTTGGCAATAAAGGACTCAACGATTGGGTATCATACCAATTATAAAAATGCCCTTTATATCGCTCCATTTTCTTCATGGTGTTTACTGTCTTCTTAGTTCTTTCAAAAAGCTGCCTTGCATTTATGTATCCGAAATCGTAGGCACATAAAGTTGAAAGTAGCGACATTCCTATATTAGTAGGGGAAGTTCGGTGAGCTATTTCTTCAAAGGGTTGCTCCTGAAAATTATCAGGTGGTAACCAGTTGTCTTCCTGCCCGACAAAACGTTCGAAAAAACTCCAGGTTTTCCTTGAAAGTCTTCGAAGGAAAACGTTTTGCTCATCAGAGAGAATAGTTACTTCCTTCGGCATTGGCTTACTTGTAAACCAGGTAATAAAAGGTGTAATTATCCATAGCAGTATAATTGGTCCCGCTATGATTAACTTGGATGGATGATGAATCTCCAAATAAATAAATACTGCTAAGGCAAGAAAAGGCTCAACCCACATTGAAGTATAATAAGTGAGCAGATCGGTCTTATTAATTACTTCCTCCTTAACTGATGGATTCCATTCCAAAAGTTTTTTTCTCGTAATAACCATTCTCCATATCGTTCGCATTATTGCTGCTAAATTGGAAAATGCCTCGTAGGGGAGACATATAAGTGAGAATAAAGTTTTCTTGAGTATTTCAGCAATGTTTCGAATTGTATTTTTAAAATGATGAGAGAAGATTACATCTTTTGGTTTATTAATCGCATCCCAAATGGTTGTAATAATAACGGGAAGAACTATTATCGCTGATACTGCAATCGTCCAGAACCAGGAAGACGGCAATGCCACCCAACCTAAAATTATCAAAACAGTAAGTGCCAATGGAACAAGGCTGCGCCTGATATTGTCAAATATTTTCCATTTGGATAATCCTGAAATTGGATTCTTATACCATCGCTTTCCATTACCGGGAACCATCGGTAAAAACCATGAGAAAATCTGCCAGTCACCTCTTATCCATCGCGAATTTCTTTTCCTGTCAGTACGATAATTAGGTGGATATTTCTCGAACAATTGTACATCGCTCAACAACCCTGAACGGATGTAACAACCTTCAAGGAGGTCATGACTTAGAATGGCATTTTCAGAAAATCTTCCTTCCAATACTTTCTTAAAAATGTCCACATCATAAATCCCTTTACCAATAAAGGAACCCTCTTCAAATAAATCCTGATATACATCCGAAGATGCCCGTGTATAAGGGTCTATACCAGGTTCATTACCATGCATACGGGTATATACCGAACTTGTTTTTTCAGGTAAACTCACAGTCACTCTTGGCTGAAGAATGCCATAACCTTTAGTTACCCGTTTCTTTGTTTCATTATACCAAGCATGATTCAACGGATGAGCCATTGTTCCAATTAATTTCCATGCTGTCCCTAATGGTAATTGTGTATCTCCATCCAGTGTAATCACATATTTTATCCGCGGAAAAACAGATTGATCACCTACTATAAGAGAAAAACGTTCCTTTGCTCCTCCACGCAACAATGAATTCAATTCAGAAAGTTTTCCACGTTTTCTTTCATATCCCATCCACATATTTTCCTGCGGATTCCAATGCCTCGGACGATGAAAGAGAAAAAATAAATCATGATATTCTCTTTTATATTTTGTATTCAGTGCTTCAATTTTTTGTTTAGCAAAATCCACAAGTGCCTGATCTTCCGGAAGTGTTTCTGCCGAAGCATCCTCAAAATCAGTCAGTAAACCAAAATGTAAATTGTTCTTTCTGTTTGCCAGGAAACGAACCTCTAAAGCCTCGGCTAATTTTTCTATTTCTTCCTCATTCGAAATCATTACCGGAACGACCACCAAGGTGCTGAAATCAGATGGAACTTCATGCGAGAAATCCATTCGTGGCAATATATGCGGCTTAACCCATAAGGTAGAAAAAAAGTTGACAACAGAAATCGCTAACTGACTTGCACAAATAAGTGAAAGAAGAATAATTGTTGCAATTAGCCACGTGTTTTCACAATCCCTATATGCCTTTTTAAAAATAAATGCACTTATTAATACTGTTATTAAAAAGATAAAAGTTAAATACATCGGGAAAGAATACTTTCGGGTAATCAGTCGAAACCTTTGCCCAAATGTCTCCTTCATTTTTGCCAGCTTTTTTGTTTCAGTCACTCCTTCTCCTATCAGGTAATAGCCGACGTGAGATGTGCGATCATCTTTATCATTACTTTGCGCATTGGTTTTCATTAACTGAATTGCAATGCAGGCAACTTCATACTCCGACAGGGTACTTCTTTTTGCAATTTGCTCCACAACATGCCGATAATGATCGCGTGTAGAGAAATCCATTAACCCATAAATCCCCCCATTATCTTCGCGAAGCGTTTGTTCAACAATACTATGTTCTTCAACGAAATCGCGCCAATCCATTGCACCAAGCAAACGAAGGCTGCCGATACTGTTACTTATCGAAACCTGATCTTCCGCCTGTTTTTGAACTTCAGCATTTATCAATTCTATTCCTGTCAATCCATTTTCCGCCAACTGCTGCTCTATCCAGTTAAGAGACATTGCCAATTCAGGACCCTTTCCACGCAACAGACGTGTTAATTCAGATACAAAAGCACCTGTCATCGGAGGATTAGAACGTGCCATATCAGCGATTACAAGTATCAGGTTTTTAGAATCCTTTTCTACTGTATTAATCATTTGTTGAGCCCAGTATTCGGCAAGATTTCTATCAATCCTGTCCAATGCAATACGACTTGAAACACGTCTAAGATTTTCAATCAGCCCCAGGCGAAGCATAATTGGTATCGCCCACAGTTCCCCTAATTGTAAATTTGTTACCGTTTGATAAGCATTCACAAAACCGCTCAGGCTCTCCACATCAATCCTTCCGTCACTATGAGAAATTATTTTGAGACCTATATCATATATTCGCGTTATGGCTCCCGATTTATCATTTAAAAGCTGAGGCAGATTTTCACTGTATCCTTTAGGAAAATGCCTTTTAGCATTCAAAATATTTTCCTCAATAAGGTAGAAATTATCAATCAACCATTCGGCGGCGGGTGTAATCTGATCTTTTCTTTTTATAGAATCTATAATCAGCTTACGTACTTTATGTAGGATGACTTCATTATTCGAAAGCCGTTTCAGTAAATGATCCCGTGCAGGTTTCTCACTAAGTTTATGTGTCTTCGCCAGTTCTATGCCATAACGCTCCAACTTATCAGTACTGAATAACTCTGCCCTTAATGGCTCCTCATTCAAGTAATTAAGTTCAGCATTACCCAACTGAAAAATAGACCTCATACCGGAAATAAGTTCGTGTGCTCCAGGTATTAATTTCATATATTCATTTCCTTTACTACTATAATATTTTTATCAGGGCGCAAAATTAGTGCCATTTGCAAGAGTGAGGCTTACATAATTATTGAAAAGACTTACATAATTCATATCATTAAGAGAGGGTGATTCCAGAAACGTTTTTTTATCCTTTCGGGCATCGTTTAATTCTATCATTTTGATAATTATTTGTTTTATTTGATAATCGTTTTATTGTCCGCCTTGTCCCCCTCTCTTTTGGAGATGGATTAAGGGTGAGGCTCTAAATAAAAAATGCCTCCAGTTTCCCGAAAGGCATTCCTAATTCCTAATTTTTAATTCCTAATTAATCCTTCGTCGGTTCAGTTGTTTCCGGCGTTTCCTCCTCTTCCTCATTCTTTTCCCTCTCAACTTCAGTAATCACGGTATCCTTATCATTAGCAGCAGTAACAACAGCCACTTTAGCAACCTTTTCAGTCATCAAAGGAGTAACCCCAATAACCATCGTAGTATCTATCTTAATAAATTTCCCCGCAGTATATCCGATACTGGTAATTGTTTTATCAATATATCCCACTCTGCTTAATATCAAAGTATAAACATCAGTCTTTAAAGAATTCCATAAAGACAAACCTTTTTTACCACCGATTCTTGGATACCGTGTTCCATCACTACCAACTAATATAACATCATATCCAACTACATCAATACCTGTCAAACTTTCAGCAACATGCAACTCAATACTCTTTTTCCTCGAAACAGTAGAACCGGATTTATAAGCAATAATTATTTGAGAATTAAACATCGCATTAGCTACCTTATAACCAAAAACAAAATTCTTCATAGATGGAAAGTTAGAATTTGTCAAAATCTTGCATTCAATAGCCATTTGCTCATTAGCAGCTTCCCTGATAACCTCTCCATCAGCCCAACCCGTAGTAGAATCATCATAATTAAGAATAGCAGTTGAATAGTTTGTATCCATAAGAGTAGTTACAGGATAAAACTTCAAAATCATATCAGCCACGCAGCTATGAAACATATTACTCACAGCACTATTCCTGTCATAAACATCACCCTTAGCCCCTTTAATCAATTCAGTAAGCGTAAATTTTATTTGACCCAGTTTATCAGGATTGGCAGTAGCAGGAGCCGTATAATATTCAATCATCTGGCTCACAATTATTATTCCCTGTCCTCCCATCAACAGACAATTAAGCGTTTGAGTAGAAGTCAACCCGTTAAGCACAGTCTTAACAATCTCATCATAACCCATAATCAATATAACACGATTATTAATTTCCGTCCTTTTAGCAATCATATTCACATTTGCGCTAAAGACCCCACTATAAGTCACCAGCACAGCCTCTCCTTTATTTGCCCTTTTTATTATCATCAATTTTCCAGCATCCATATCTTTTATCTTTCTTATTTCTTGTTTTGAATTTGTTTTGAATTTCTAATTTCAGATTTATTTCTTTTTCTTGTTTTGAATTTCTTCCTTCTTCTTAATGTCCTTCGTGCCTTAGTGATGAACCCCTTTTTTCAATTTCAACGCCGCAAAATTATCCTTATTTTTCCGAACCACCACTATCAAAAAAATCTTTTCTGATGAATGGCAAAAATCAATTTCATCTTTTCAATAGTAAAATGAAAAATAACATCCTAAATCTAATGATGAATGGTGAAAACGTTCCTCTCTCTTTTGGAGAGGGGTCAGGGGTGAGGCTCTGAAACCCCTATTCCTCAGGCTCCTTAACCTCCACCACCTTAAAATCCAAAACATTCGCCCCATGCGCCATCGAAACATCCACATCATTATAATGCCCCTTAGACACTTTCACTTTTATCTTTTCCGACAAATACAAAACACCCGAATCCTTATCCCTTACAAAAGTCTTGGCATAAAGCATATTCGCAACAAAAGACCTGTGAACCATTATAAAATCAGGGAAAGGCAAATGCTCTAAAATCTTTTCCAAAGTCCCCTCAATCACTATCACCTTACCATCCTTACAATTAATCCGAATACAGTTAAACTGCCCATCATCAATATCAATAAACATAATATCCCTAAACCAAATCAAATATTTTGTACTCCCATTCGACAACAACAACTTCCCATCCTCAAAAACATACTGCACAGGTGCCTTCCGCTTCACAACTGCCTTACTTACGTGCTTTACTTTCTTCGCAAGCGGTTCTTTCTTTTTAGCCATAATTTTTTATTTGGATGCAATTACATTTATTCGCTGCAAGTATTCCTTCCACACATTCATAAGATGTTTTTCAAACCTTTCTTGTATCTTAATCATTAAAATTTCTCGTTTTTATTTTTGCGATTTTCAACAGGGGGAATTTCTTCAATCGTAATCCAATGTTCCACAACCTTTTCCTTTTCTATTCTGAACATATCATAAAAACCCGCCGGATGCCCTTTGAATTGTCCTTCACTTGCCACTAGAACAAAATTGCCTTCCCCTAATACAAGGTGTATAGAAGAATATTGCATGATTGCCCTTCCACCTTGTTGTTCCTGTAATGCTTCTGTCAATGCACTTAGATTATCGGGGAGCAAGGGATTATGTTCGCGGTAATTCTCAACGAAATAGGAAGCGAGTTTCTCAAAATGGTGATTGATTAAAATTTCATTTACAACCTGCTTTGCAAAATCCTTGTTTGCCTCTGTCTTATCTCTGTCGTTAATTGCTATTGACCCATCAATCATGGAATGCCCGCCAGGATTAAGCGGCTGCACTGCCTACAGATTATCCCAATGCTCTACTATTAATCCATTATCAAACCTGAAAATATCAAAACCAATCCGGTGGCTCGATGTATAATATTCCGAATGTACGAATACATATTTCCCATCCTGGAATACCCTTGAAACATTGACCTTTGCACCATCGGGAAGATTAGTTATCAATGTTTTTATACCGCTCGCTCCGTCAGCAATTTTAAGATTGTGCTGAACATATATTTCAGGATTAAGGCACTGAAGTGCCTGTGTATCTTTTGTTGCAAAGCTATTTAACAAAGCAACGACCTTTTCTTTATCTGTCAAGTCAACAACTGTTTTACTTTTGTGTTTTGAAGAACAACCAATTAAAATAATGACTGAAAAAATACATGATATTATCTGTTTCATTTTACAATTTCAAATGACGAAACGATGAGTTGGTATTCTGATTGTCTCTTGTGTGTTTTTTGATTTATTAATATTTTTTTTCATTCAAAATGATCCAGAAAGAATTTGGCTTGTTCTACAAACATCTCAGGGTATTGAAAATAAGAACCATGAGCAGAATCAGGATAATAAGTAAGAACAGCATTGGGAATTTGCGCGAATAGTTTTTGCGATGAAGTGCTATCCATCATTTCATCATTACTACCTTGTATAATCAAAACAGGTTGGTGAATGTCAACTAGGTTTATCGTTACAGGGTCGGTCCCCCAACGGGTGAGTGCTTTAGTCTGCGCCTGTATGGCAGGCAGACTGGTTTCCTTGTCGCGGTCTTCCTTTCTCTCCATCAATCGCTTTAGAGCTGCGGTCAGTTTTGATCTGCTCTTTTCCGATTTGGTTGCAAAAATGAATAAGAAAGTTTCCATTCGGTCCAAACGAAATGCTTTTTCAACCAACTGTGGAAAAGAATGCAACGCCTGAGTACCCTGCGGAGCAGTTCCTATTAAGATTATCTTATGCAATAAATCTGGATTTGTAATAGCCATTGTCTGTGCAATCAAACCGCCCAATGAAAATCCCAGCAAGTCACAATGGCTAATCCCTAATGCAGTAATGATCTTAATAGCATCCCGCGTCATGTCCTTTACATTATCAGGTGTTGTTCCACCAGAATTACCTATACCAGTATTATCAATCGTTACGACCTGCCTTTCTTTAGCAAGACCATTAATGACGATAGGATCCCAGTTATCTAATGTTCCTGTGAAATGCTGCAAACAAACAACAGGAATCCCCTTTTCGTTACCTAATGAACGATACGCATAACGAACGCCCTCAACTTCTATATATTGAGTTGGGGCATCTGCATAATTTAAAATTGGTGTATTCATACTCGTTTATTTTATTCTGTTTTTAAGTTTTTTTATTTCTGCATTGAAGTTAGATTATTAATAATTTTCAACCTCTTTTGGATTGAAGGGTAACATGCTTTACATTAATACTTATTTCCATTTTATTAGTTTGAAATTTCAGGTATCATGTATTCCTTATAATCAACGTTCAGCCAACTGCTTGTGGCTGCCTGAAAACGTTCCCATCCATCTTCCCACGTATAATGTCCAATGTCTTCCAAAATAATCAGTTTGTTTTTGGGAAGCCTCTCATGTAAAATCTCGGCATTAATTACAGGCGCAATAGGGTCTTTTTCTCCCCAAATAATAAGAACAGGAATGCTGATTTTATTTATATATTTATCCAGTACAGGAATATCGGTTTTATAAGCTCTTAAAATTTCCATACTTTCAAACAATTTCCCTCCTTCATAAGATGAGATGTAGTCTTCCCTTATTTCATCAGGAAGTACATAATGCTTCATTCCGCTTAAGGACCCGTCGATAATGTCTTTTACAGGAATTTTTCTGAAGTCATCCAGGTTGGGTGCTTCAATAATTTGTTTTAAAGCACCATCTATATTTAAAGGATAAACACATGCTCCTCCTCCGGCAATTATGCTTTTGAGTTTTTGTGGATAAAGGGCAGCAACAAATAATGCAATTGGAGTGCCAATGTCATTGCCAACAATATGAGGCATCTCAAATTTAAAATGGTCAATTATTTTCACCACAAAATCCGCCATTGTTTTGACGGAAAATAAATCTTTTCTGGCTTCCGACTTACCAAAACCCGGTAAGTCAATTGCCAGTAAATTAAACTGGCTTGATAAACCCTCCCACATAGGGTTAAATGCGAAAACGCTTTCAGGTAACGGGCTCAAAAACAAAAGGTTTTCTTTGTGCTGTTTCGAGGAGGCTGCGTATCTTATACGCAAACCGTCAATAGTGATAATTTCAGTTTTCATAATTTGCTTTTTTTATAATTTAAAGAAGTCCATGTATGACATTTATTTTTCAAACGGCAAATCACGGAAAATGCCGAATCAATAAAGTGCAAAAATCAAAGAGAATTATGCAAAAACTAAAGAAGTCCTCCTTTTCTATAGACTGCCGGTAAATATTTATTCGTTTCTTAAAAAAATTACTGAAATGAAAAAACTCTTTAAAACCGAGTTTGAAAGAAATTACTTTTAAGGTTAGATAGTTTGGCTGAGTTGTGACTTGGCTTCAAAGATTAATGGTTATAATTTGCTAGGATAAAATTCAGCATATCATCTCCTTCCCAACTATCGTTATATTTTTCGCCATTGATAAAAAAAGTAGGCGTTCCATTTACACCACTGCGAATACCACTTTCAAAGTCCTCTGCTACTTTATTACGCAATTCACTTCTTGTGATGTCAATAGTAAATTTGTCAATATCAAGTTCTAACACCTTTGCATATTTTAGCAATGAACTCCGGCTAAGAGCATTCTGATTTTCAAAGACAATATCATGCATTTGCCAAAATTTTCCTTGCAACCCGGCAGCCTCTGTTGCAATTGCTGCCTTCATGGCTTGCGGATGGACATTTCTTAAAGGAAAATTGCGAAAAACGAATTTTAAATTGGTTCCGAGTTCTTCTTGAATTCGTTTGACAATGGGATAAGCTCTTCCGCAATGAGGACATTGATAGTCCCCATATTCTACCAATTCAATCAAAGCATGTACATTTCCTTCTATATGGTCCGTGTCAGAAATTTGTGGGCGAAGAGACATGGAATTATTTTTTTAGATTAAACAATTTATTTAGGTCGATCCATCTCTTCCAGTGCATCTAATATTCCATCTGCCCCTGGGTTTATACCTACAGGAGATAAATGATTCCATCTGATAATTCCTTCCTCGTCAATAACATATAGTGCCCTTTTACATTCACCAATACTGTCATCATATACCTCATACATCTTTGCAACGGCTCCCTTTGGTTCAAAATCTGCCAACAATGGGAAATGTAATTTTCTATCGGCACTAAATGACAAATGACACCATGCACCGTCCACAGAAATACCTATCAACTCTGCATTGTGCTTATGAAAGTAATTTAGCATTTCATTGTAAAGTGCCATCTGATCACCACACACAGGACTCCAGTCTGCCGGGTAAAATGCAAGAATGATCTTTTTGCCTTTGAATTCTTTAAGGCTGATTTTCTGGTCAGGGGTAGCGGATAAAGAAAAATCAGGTGCCTTGGTTCCTATTTTTAACATAACTTCGTTATTATTAAACTAAAATTATTCTGTATTAAATTAGCCCTTGGCTCTAAAATGAGTTTATTGCTCGTAGTTCTCAACAGTATCTCCTGAACGCACCTGCGCATTGTCCGGATTTTTACCTGCTTCCCGGAAACCCCTTCGTTGCCGAAGAAAATCCCAATACTGATCTAATTCCACTTTCAATTCATGAAGTCTTTTTACTTCATTGTCAGTTAAGTCGCCTTTAGAATATAAATGTTCTTCTTCGGCAACAAGTTTTTCGATGTGTTTTAATACCTGATTGTCTTCCATTTTTATGTTATTTATTTGATATATGAACGAATGAACCATGCCATTTTTTCGTGCCGTTCCATTAAGCCCGTTAAAAAGTCACTTGAGCCGAAGTCTTTGTATTTATCAGCAAAGAGCGTAACAAGTTTACGAAGATTTTGAATGATGCTTTCGTGATCTTCCAATAGGTTTTTCATTTGTTCGCTTTGCTTATTAGTATATTCCTGCTCCTCAAGATGAGTAAGTTGTACATAATCCTTTAAACGTGCTTCAGCATAATGCCCTATTGTACGAATACGTTCTGCTACATCATCAACAATTTCATCCAATTGCTCAAATTGGCTTTCATAGAATTTATGAAGCTCAATAAAATTACTGCCTTCCACATTCCAGTGGTAATTGCGTGTTTTGGCATATAGAATAAATTCGTCAGCCAACACTTTGTTTAATTCAAGCGCGATTGCTTGTAAATTTTTTTCTGTTACTCCGATGTTTGGTTTCATTTTAATATTTATAATTTTAATGCCGCAAAATTAGTAATAAAAATATTTATAACTCCAAATAACCTATTGATCGGCAATCGTTAAAACATTTAGAAGTTTTTTAACAAAGCCTTTAGCTACTGTTCGGAATAGTGGGTACATCTGGTTTTATTATAAATTATCTGTTGCAAGGAAAGCTAACAATTCAGGTACAAATTCCTTGAAATATTGAAATAGAAAACCGTGTCCTGCATCAGGAAAGATGATTAATTTTGAATTTGGAATCTCTCTTTCCAATACTAAAGAACTCATCAACGGATAAGAGGGATCGAATTTTCCATTAGCAATCAAAACAGGTTGGTTAATGTTCTTCAGTGCATCGAAATAATTTTTTTCTTTATTGGCTTTAAAATCCCCCATTGCAATTGACATATTACCATAGCTCTCTGGTTTAGTGTCTATGTCTTTGTTTTTAATCATTTCCACTCTTTTTAAATATGAGTTACAGGCAGCTTTTGCCGTCTCTGATTTATAAAAAAACAAGAATTGATAATCGTCAAATTCGTAAACGGGTTTTCTTGCCCTTGTACCAAATTCAGGGTTTCCGGGAACAAAATCAGGATTGCCAGATGGTCCTGTAGCTAATAAAACCAGTTTATCAACATACTCTGGATGATTGATTGCAATGACTTGGGCAACTGCTCCTCCCATTGACCACCCTAAAAATACAGCATGAGAAATTCCCAGAGCATGGGTAAATTGAATAGCTTGATCAGCCCATTTTGTTATACTTAATGGCACATTTCCACTTGATAATCCAACACCAGGTGCATCAAATAAAATAACCTGGTAGCTCTTCGCCACGGCATCTATAAAGGCAGGGTCCCAATCATTCAAAGTGCCCCTGAAACGTTGAAGAAAAACGATAGGTTTCCCTTTCCCTATAATTTTATAGGCAATTTTTAAACTGTCAACCTGGATATATTTAATGGATGCCGAAATAGATGATGATACATTCGTTTCAGAATTTAAGTCCTGACCTTTTGATTTTGAAAAAGTCATTACGATAATTAGTGTGCCTAATAGCGATAAAACCTTCTTTTTTGTATTCATAATTATTTAGATTATTTAAATTTAGCAATTATAAGCGGTACTGATGTCATGCAAGGTCATCTGGATAGCTTTCAATAGTCTTTTATTATTATTAATTTTATTCATTACTTTTCAAGAATCATTGTTACTCCTTGTCCACGAGCTGCACAAACAGAAATGAAGCCTCTGCCTGAGCCTTTTTGGAAAAGGAGTTTTGCCATAGTTGCAATAATTCTTGCTCCGCTTGCAGCAAAAGGATGTCCGGCAGGAATACTGCTCCCAGTCACATTCAGTTTACTGGTGTCAATTTCGCCGAGATTATTTTCAAGTCCCAAATCTTTTGAAAGTTCGAGGCTGCCCCAAACTTTCAACGTTGCAAGCACCTGCGCAGCGAAAGCCTCATGTATTTCATAATAGTCAAAATCCTGTAGCGATAAACCGGCCCTTTTGAGCATTCTGGTTGCAGCGTAAATGGGAGCAAGCAAAAGGTTTTGTTTATTATCCACATATTCAATAGCTGCTACTTCAGCGTGTTTTAGGTATGCAAGCACAGGCATATTTTTCTCTTTTGCCCATTCCTCGCTTGCAAGAAGAACACACGCCCCACCATCAGTTAATGGCGAAGAGTTCCCAGCCGTAAGAGTACCATTCTCTTTGTCAAATGCTGGTTTCAATTTGGCAAGTTTCTCAAGACTGGTATCTCGTCTTACATTATTGTCCTTGTCTAATCCTAAATAAGGAGTAACCATATCATCAAAAAAGTGGTTATCGTATGCCTTCACCATTTTACGGTGACTTTCCAATACATACGCGTCCTGTTCTTCGCGAGAAATGCCATAATACCTGGCTGTTATCTCTGTATGTCCGCCCATTGATAAACCAGTTTGAGGCTCATCAATGCGGGCATAGATTGGTTTAAAATCGTGTAATCTCAGCTTCAGGTATTCCTTCAACTTACCTGTAAAGGACTTGCTTCTTTCAGCAGCAATTATTATTTTTCTCAAGCGTTCACCCAACTCCAGAGGCACATTACTTGCTGAATCTACTCCTGCCGCGATGCCAACTTCAATTTGCCCCAGAGCAATTTTGTTAGCGATATAAATAGCGGCTTCTGTTCCGGTGGCGCAGGCTTGCTGAATGTCGCAAGCGGGGGTTCTTGGATCCAGAACTGTATTCATCACACTCTCCCTAATCAAATTTGATTCTTTGCCGGATTTTACAACAGCTCCTCCGGCTACTTCCCCTAATAACGCACCCTGCAATCGGTATTTGTCTATAAGTCCATTTAAAGTTGCAACCAACATGTCCTGATTACTTGCATTTATATATGCTGTGTTAATACGTGCAAATGGTATGCGGTTATACCCTACGATTGCAATTTTTCTAACCTGTTCCTGGCTTATCATAGTGCGTTGTCTGCAACGGTGATTGCGTTATGAAGTTTTTCGTCTAAACCCTTTGCTACCGCCAATATTTCATCCTTTCCAAATTGTCCGAACAATGATGAAGGCAAATCATATTCAACATAAGAAAGGTTATCATCTCCTTCATATACTATTATTCTAAGAGGGGCATAAAGTCCCGCTCTGATATCGTGTTGTGTCATTTGAATAGCGATCAGCGGATTTCCAATAGCATATTGTTTTGCCTTTCTTGGTTTGCCATATATATTAAGTAATCCCCCATGATTCTGCTCTCCAAATAAAATCAGTCCAGTATCTCCGGAAAGGCTTTTTAAATAATTTTCAACGGCACCGGGATTATCAAGAATATGTTCAGCGTAATTTGAATCAAGGTGTTTCAAAAGGGTTTCAATGTTCTTGGTAAAAACATCGTAGTTGCTTTTTAATTGAATGCATTGGTGGGTAACATTTATGATACTGTTCATTTTTGATTTTATTATTGATTACTTTTCTCTTTAATTATACAATTATAATAATTATTGTTCAATTGCCATTGGTTTAAACTTTTGAAATATGTAGAATACAATGATGTTTAAAATTACAAATACCAGGTATGCAAAGCCTAATGACAACTGACTTTTTACTGATAAGATGAATACCACGCTATAAGATAAAATTGATGCGATAATAAAGAGGCTGCCCCCAGTTAATCCGCTAACCACTCCTCCATGTTTTGCAAAACGACTAAGGCACCATGCAAACAGGTTGTTAAATAAAAAGCCTGATGTTATATGCATCAATATAACAAATAGCATCATCGAATAAAGACCAGAAGTCAGAAAACAGGTTGTGATAATCATTCCGGCTACTATGAGTATCTGCAATCCAATGGCAATCACAAATTTTTTATCATGGTATTTTGAAATTAGTGTTCTTGATATTATACCGCCTGTCATTAGTGCAGTCCCTGAAAATAAAGCACTGTATCCGGTTACAACAGGCGACTGATGAAAAACGTGTTCAATAATGAAAGGACTGCTAAAGCCAAAGACTAACAACATGCCATAACTTATCGAAATTAACAGAAGACCTAATATATAGTCTTTAGTTTTGAGCATTGAAATATATAAATTAGTAATTGATTTCATTTTGAATGGCAAGAAAACCCGCAACGATTCACCACTAAAAAGAATATCACCAAGCAAAATAAGCCCTGAAAATAAGGCTAAAAAATAAAAGTTAGCCTGCCAGCCAAACATATTCTGCAAATACCCGCCTAAAAAGGGTGCTACTATTGGGGCGGTAGCCCATATAATGCTGAACATGCTGATGTGACTCTTCAACTTATCCCCTGTATAAGTATCAATAAAATATGCTCTTTTGGCGACAACGATAACAGCGGCAGAAATACCCTGAACTGCCCTTAAAACATAAATAAAAAAGATATTGTGTGATAGAGCTATCAGAATACTTGAAAAAGTAAAAATAAGAAGGAATGCTGAACCTATTCTGTACCTTCCGAAACTATCTAAAAAAGTACCGATAAAAAGTTGGGTCAGTCCGCAACTAATGATAAAAATGAGAAGTGTTGCCTGCATGGCAGAGCTATTCACATGAAGTTCCTTTGCCATAGTAGGTAGTGAAGGAAGATAAACATCTGTTGCCAAACCGGTTATTGGAATTGATGCGAATGCCAGTAAGGTTACTATTGGATGATTTTTCTCTTTAATGTACCTCATTTCAATCTCTCAATGCTTTATAAGACTTCTAAAAAATCACCATAAAATTATTTAGATAAATTCTCAAATTCTTCATCTGTCAATTGTAGCTGTGCAGCATCAATGTTTTCCAGTAAATGAGATGGTGAACTGGTTCCTGAAATCAAAATGATGTTAGGAGACCGTTTTAATAACCATGCAAGTGCTATCTGGGCAATTGTAGCAGAATGAGCAATGGCTATTTTTTCAAGTTTTTCTTTCATTTTATCAGGTCCGGCAGCAAGTGGAAACCAAGGTATAAAAGCCATTGCATTTTGTGAGGTATAATCTATAACATGCTCCCAGGTTCGCTCATTTAAATTATAATGGTTTTGTACAGACACAATAGGCACTATTTTTTGTGCACGTTCAATAATATCTATATCCACTTCTGAAAGTCCCACAAATTTAATTTTGCCAGCTTTAACCGCTTCCGCAACAGGTGCAAGCGTTTCTTCAACTGGAATATTAGGATCAACTCTATGCAACTGCCATAGTTGTATTTGCTTTTTGCCTAAACGCTGCAAACTGCCTTCAATACAGTTGGCAATATATTCAGGATCACCATTGATTTCCCACCTTGAGGGACCGCTTCTTTCAAAGCCGCCTTTTGTGGCAATTACGATGTTGTCATAATAGTCCTTTAAGGCATCATGCACCAGTACTTCATTAGTATGTGGTCCGTAAGAATCTGCTGTATCAATAAAGTTCACACCATTTACAACGGCAGAAACTAATACACCCATTGCCAAATCACGATCAAGAGCATCGCCCCAGACACCGGGACCAGTCAATCGCATGCACCCATAACCTAAACGATTAACTTCAAGTTCGCCTCCTAATTTAAAAGTTGGTGTTGTTTTGCTTGTTAGTATTTTCATATTGTTTTGTTTTTAAATGTGTATGCTGTTAATTAAGAAAATCAAAAAGTGTTTTTTGGTTAAACATTCATATTGATTTTCCAAATGGTATTTTAGGATTTTTTAAACTTATGTTATCATCTAATATTTGGTAATTATCTGCTTTAGATATTGTTAAAAAAATAGTTCTGATTTCTAATGGTGGCACCACCAACTTTCTTTCAGTCAGATTAAACCAGCCAAAAAATGTTTCACTATATAAGCATAGTTTTCTATCACTGTTAAAAATACAATGTGCAAATTTCGAGTACTTAAAGTCGCTCGTGTTAGCTAATAGTTCCAAACTTATCTTTATTGTTTCATTTGACCTTATTTCTTTAATGTAATAAATTTCCTCCGAAAAGATTACAGGACCTATATTAAATTCTTCAAACTTTTTTTGTGTAAAACCATTTTCCCGCAAGTAGCTCAATCTCGTTTCAGTCATAAAATCTACAAAGGATGAATTTGCAACATGACGATTGGCATCTAAATCCGACCAACGAATTTCAAAATCTTTAGTGTACATATTTTTCGTTTTTAGAATTAGCGATGCTTCAAAAGAAACAGCATTTTATTAAGATGCCAAAATTAGCAAAAAATTACTAAGGCAAAATGCAAAGAAACAAAACTAGTTATTTTTTTCTAACCAATGGAATTTGCAAATTAGTAGGTCTGTTTTCAATCTTATCAAAACCTCTTCCATCTACGTTTTTTGCACCCCAAAACAACATGTCGTTAAGAATATAAATCAAGTCATATTCGGTGTAAGTTTGTCCTTCAACCAATCCAAATGCAGGAAATGATTTCCCCTTTAAATTCTGCATTACGTTCACTTCCCATTTATTTATGCCAATACTTGGAGCCTTATTTATAGCATCACAAAATCCTTGAATCAGAGGTGTAACTTCATAGGCATCATCGGCAATAAAATCTACTTTTTGTGCACCTGACGCAATAGGATGATCACCTTGCCAAACAATATGACCTTTAATTACAATTTTTACTAAAGGAACTTTTCCATAAGAATCTGCCGAGTTAATTACCTCGAGTTCAAATTTATCACCAGCCGAATACTTAAAAGCTCTGGTAAGATAAAAGGGTTTCATGCTACCATCAGTATTTTTTGATGATACTTGGACGAAGTTCGGGAGCTATGCTCACCCAACTGCCTGTAAGCGATTGTTTGATTTGATCTACTGTCATAGTTTTTTGAATATTTGAATTTACATTTTTGTTTGTTGCTGAAATACATATTAGAATTCCAGTGGTTAAAATTAACATTTTTGTTGCTGATAAAATTTTCTTGTACATAATTTCCTTATTTTGGTTTATATTTATTGACCGCTATTATCAAGCGATTTTGCTGCATAGAATTTACTTGGTTTTTCAAGCCGCAAAATACAGAAAAAGCAGAATAAGATAAAGTGCAAATATCAAAGAGAATTATGCAAAAACTAAAGAAGTCCTCTTTTTCTGTATGCGGATGGAGTTAAATCGATTCTCTTCTTAAAAAAATTATTGAAATGTGAAGGCTCTTTAAAACCGAGGTTGGAAGCAATTACTTTTATGGGTATATTCGTTTGAGTAAGCATTGATTTGGCTTCAATAATTATTTGATTATGTATTAATGAAAGAGCATTTTTTTTTGTTATTCTTTTCACCACTGCATTGAGATGATTAGGATGGGTGGTCAATAAACCTGCATAAAATTTTACTGAATGAATTTCATCCCCCATTTCATTAGAAGAAATGTGCTTTTTAATTAATGAAAGAAATTTATCCACCAAGGTATTATCGTTTGTTTTTATCTTTTGAGCAAGGTCAAAGTCGGTTTCAGAATATTTAATAAACAACCTGCGCAGATGGATTAATAACTCATAAGTATAAGAATGGATCAGATCATATTTATCATTATTTAAAGAATGATATTCATTAAATATTTTTTTATATAAATTTTTGAGCATCTCAACATCTTCAGGTTCATTAATTTCAAGTGGGATTGCTTTTTCCAGTTTAAAAAAAGGTAAGGCAAAAATAATATCAGCAAGTGGTTTATGTTTTAGAATAAAGCTTTCAGTAAACACAATAAAATATTCCTTCAGCCACTTTGCAGGCTTAGCCCATGATAATATTTGGCAAGGTGTTTTGAAATATATAGCAGGCTTATCCAGCTTAGTTTTCCAGAAGCCTGTATTTAATGTTACATCACCCTCTAAGTAAAATGCAATGCAATATAAGTTATGACGGAATGGCTTAGCCACATAATCAAAAGCCTTAAGTACTTCGGGATTTATTTCACGAATATCAAAGTCTTCGCTAAGAGGAGGAGAAGCGTTAATATGCTTATAAAAACTTATTAGCTCTTCAAAATAAGGAATCTTTTCATCCTCGTGAATTTTCTTTTTCTGCTTCATAGATTATTTTTTTCGAGTGTCATTGCTTTGTTTTAATAGAGGGCGCAAAATTAAAATTAAATTGGGTGAATCTCCAATCATATTAAACATCCATACAGTAATGTTTTTTCAGTCTCTCTCCATCCCTCTGTGAAATTTTTTCTTTTTCTTTTTAATCAGTGAATCTGTGGCTAAGAAAAATCATACCTTATCATAAGAAATCATTCTTATCAGCGTTCCTATACCTCCAATAAAATTCGTATCTTTGCACCATGAAAAAAGAAACAAAATATCATCTCGGAATTGAAGTTGATAAGTTGACAAATAGTATCGTCAACACCATATCGGGAGATAGTTTTGCCACACAGGTATTACCATTAAAAAAAGAAGATTTAAAAAACGTAACAAAGAAAACAGGCTGGATATTTTCGTGGGCATCCGAGTTTAAACTAATCGACAGAAGTCTATTCAAACTGACCATTCTTGACAACCCTAAAATTATTCAAGGACTTGCAAGCATAAGTGACTTTAAAGATCATTACTACCTTCATCTTATCGAAAGTGCTCCATTCAATTTAGGAAAAAACAAACTCTACGAAGGAGTTCCCGGAAACCTCTTTGCCTTCACCTGTAAAACATCATGGGATAAAGGTTACCAAGGATTTGTTTCTTTCACATCAAAAACCAAGCTCATCGCACATTATGAAAAAAGCCTTGGAGCTACACATGTAGGCAGTCATAAAATGGTCATCTTCCCACACGAAGCATTAAAATTAATCAATAAATATTATCCAAATAAATAAAATTTATCATGGCACACATTAAAGAACCGGAAGGCGTTGATTTCTTTGTAGATCCAACACCAATCACGGAATCAGAAAGAAAAAGAATCAGTGAAATAATTGCTTATTACAAAGCAACAGGTCGCAAACAAGCAGTAAAGAAATCTACTACAAAAACTGTAAAATCAAATCGGTTAGAATCTTCATTAAAGCATTGAGCTGATTCCGGCTCATTCTTAACTACCAAAACCCTACCCCTACAGGGCAAAAAACATGATTGTAATCTGTGTAAATCCGAGAAATCTGTGGTAAGAAAAATCATATTTTATTATTTGTTTTCAGCGTCATCTGCGTTCCTATTCTTCCTGTGAAATTTCCCCCCTATTGCTTAAAAATCAGTGAACCTGTACCCGCTGGTCGAGGTGTTCGGAATGTCGTATGCGCTGGGCTGGATTTGCAATCCAGTCCCCCAGAGCCAAGGATTTGCAATCCTTCAATAAAATAATCTGTGCCAATCTGTGAAATCTGTGGTAAGAAAAATCTTATTTAATCATAACCATCAGCGTCATCAGCGTTCCCATTCCCCCCTAAAAAATCATATCTT
>Ga0206816_1087_pt1 | contig 24829 bp, 27 predicted proteins | sample Alteio_BWOrgCont_88_FD_152866 | JGI IMG/M metagenome (GOLD analysis project Ga0206816, IMG submission 152866) | Enriched cells from forest soil in Barre Woods Harvard Forest LTER site, Petersham, Massachusetts, United States -... | ecosystem: Environmental > Terrestrial > Soil > Temperate forest >... | reverse complement strand
GGCTTTTATTCCTCAATTCCTCATAAAGCAAAATAACCTTGCGCTGCAAATTTGCAATCTCAGACTCGCGATCTATCAATTTTTTTTGAATGATACTTAAATTTGAGGGCTCAAGCTCCACCTGCTCCATATCGGCGGATAATAATTGCACCACATCGATTTCGTAGATATTGGCAATTTGTTCCAAACGCGATAAATTGATATCCGTTACACCGGTCTCAATTTTTGAAAAGGCAGGAATAGAGATACCTAATCTATTGGCTACGTCTTCCTGGCTCCAACCATGCTGATGGCGAAAAGTTCTGATGTTTTTGCCAATGGTTTTGTTTGTCTTTTTTTTGATGTTCTCAGTCATTACTTCCATGATATTATTAATTAAGGGGAAAAGGTTACAACAAAACTTATCCAAAGGTTATGCCACGATGAAAATTTACTTAAAATGTTTAGTATTGAGCAATACCAACAAGCATATATATGCCCAAGTGGGGAATTGACTCCACAAAACACCCGAAATATTTAATTATTGGTTTAGAATACTGAGCTTGGCAAATTTAAGCAACAGTTGTTTTTGCCCTATCTCTTTAAAGAATATGGTAGCTTTTACATCGGGTTTATTACCCTCCAGGCTAATTACTTTTCCAAAACCAAAACGCTCATGTTCAACTTCCATACCCACCTGCAAATTCGAGGTATCAGACGGGGCAAAACCGGGAGATGGCACATGCGCTTTGGCTAAAATTGAGGTGGTTTTTATAGCAGCAGGCTTGGGTTTCGAGAAGGTATCCTCGGTGCGTTTATTGCTCCATGCGTTGCGTTCATCATCAAACGAAAGTTTGCCGCTGTTTGCAGGTTTGGCCGTGAAATCCAATTCAAGGTATTGCGCGTCAATCTCATCTAAGAAACGGCTTGGCTCACAGCTAATTAATGTTCCGAATTTAAAACGGGAAGTTGAATAACTTAATGATAATTTGTTCTCGGCACGGGTTACCGCAACGTAAAACAGGCGACGCTCTTCTTCAAGGTCGGTGCGGGAATTTAACGCCATTTGCGAAGGGAATAAATTCTCTTCTAATCCCACAACATAAACCTGGGGAAATTCTAACCCTTTTGAGGAATGTATAGTCATTAATGACACAGTATCGGCGTTGGGATCCTTATCATTATCATCGTTGGTGAGCAGGGCAATATCCTGCATAAAAATATCCAGGCCCTTTTCTTCTAAATCTTCACGTTCAGAAAATTCCTTGATACCGTTTAGTAGTTCCTGGATATTTTCGTATCGGTTAAGCCCCTCCACGGATTTATCCTCATACAAGTCTTTTAACAAGCCTGAGTGCTGCGCGATATACAAAGCCGCCTCATAGGCTGTTTGTGTCTTAGTTAGTACCTGGAAGCTTTGTATCATAACAGCAAACGCGCCAACTGAAGCGGATATGCGCCCGTCAAGGTATTTGGCGGGATCAAGGATAACTTCCCATGGTGTAATTTGGTGCTGATCGGCACTTACAATGATCTTGTCGATAGAAGTATCGCCAATACCACGGCGGGGATAATTTATTACACGTTTTAGCGCTTCTTCATCATTCGGGTTAAATGTTAACCTGAAATAGGCTATCAGATCCTTTATTTCTTTGCGCTGATAAAAAGAGAGACCGCCATAAATTTTATAAGGAGTTCCCAATTTGCGGAGGGCTTCTTCCATTGAACGCGACTGCGCGTTGGTACGGTATAGGATAGCGAAATCGTGCCATTTTAAGCCCTTGCTTGTACGCTCATACATTATAGCCTCTGCAACCAGTTTGCCTTCTTCATTATCGCTGAAGGCGCGCGTTACCTTTATTTTATCGCCCGATTCTTTTTCAGAGAACACATTCTTTTTGAGCTGCTCCTTATTATTGGCGATGATGCTGTTGGCAACATTTACAATATTTTGAGTGGAACGATAATTCTGTTCCAACTTAAATACTTTCAGGTCGGGGTAATCCTTCTCGAAATTCAGGATATTTTGAATATTCACCCCGCGAAAAGCATAGATACTTTGCGCGTCGTCGCCCACAACGCAAATATTCTCGTTTACCGCAGCCAGTTTCTTAACTATTAAATATTGAGAAAAGTTGGTATCCTGGTACTCATCCACCATCAGGTATTTAAACTTGTGCTGGTATTTATGCAGGGTATCGGGGCTAACTTTTAATAGTTCGTTTGTTTTAAAAAGCAGGTCATCAAAATCCATTGCACCTGCGCGGAAGCAACGGTTTACATAATTCTCATATACTTTCCCCAATTGCCCCCGGCCTGTGGAATGATCGTCGGCCTGTATCTGGTCGTTTTGCTGGTACTCCTGCCACGATACCAGGTTGTTTTTTGCTGCGGATATGCGGTTATGAACAAAGTTGGCATTATACAGCTTATCATCCAGGTTCATTTCTTTCAGGATGGCGCGCAGTACGCTTTTGCTGTCGTCGGTATCGTAAATGGTAAAGTTGTTGGGGTAGCCTATCTTATCAGCCTCTACACGCAATAGTTTTGCAAAAACCGAGTGGAAGGTGCCCATCCAAATGTTTTTAGCTTCGGGGCCTACCAGGTGCATTATACGCTCGCGCATTTCGCGCGCGGCTTTGTTGGTGAATGTTAAAACTAATATGTTGAAAGAATCAATACCATTGCGCACCAAGTGCGCAACGCGGTACGTAATAACCCGCGTTTTGCCTGACCCCGCGCCGGCAATGATCATTACCGGGCCCTTAATTTGTTGTACCGCCGCCTTTTGTTCAGGGTTTAATCCCTCTAAATAATCCAAAATCTAAATCCCCTTTTTAAGTATGGCGAAATTAGGATTTTTGGGGCGAAAGGAGAAAGTGTTTTTGATTTCGGATGTTCGGTTTCGGATTTATTTTTAATATGCGCCAATTAAAATTGCTGTAAAAAGTCAGCGGCTGATAAAATTGAGATATTATTAAATGGATGGAGTATAAGTAAATCCTGATCACCACTTATAATACATGAGGCTACGGTAGTAGTAGCCAATTCGAGGAATTTATTGTCTTTTGGGTCTCGACAAACCAATATCGGCTCTTTAGGTTCTATTATAAGAGAATTTGAAATAATATTTTCGATGAAAGCTAACCTTATTTCTAAAGAAACATACTTTTCAAATTTCGATCTTGAGAATACGTTAAAATACTCCGATGCTATATCTGTCGATACTAATAGCGTGCCGCTGTTACGGGCTTTTTTTTAATGCTTGTCCAGGAACAGAATCTTCATTTAATAAAGCGCTAAGTAAAGTATTGGTATCAAAAATCCAAAATTTAGGATTCATCTTTCAGCAATTCATCTAATTTTTCCGAGGTCAAGCCATTTGCTTTGGCTTCCGCTGTAGCTTTTTTCATTATCGAAAATAGTTGCTCATTTGCAGGCTGCCCGCTAAAAAAATCATTTAGCCATGCATTAATATAAATCTCCGCTTTTCTTTTAACCGATGTGTCTGCTTTTTCAAAGGCACGTGCTATATAAGGCGGAACAGGAATAGTTATATTTTCCATCGGATGATTATTTAATGATTATTCAAATATACCAAACATTACATAATCCTAAAAATTTAAAAGACCCGCTTCTTTCAAAGCTGGTCTTTTAAAAACAAATCAAAATCCGAAATCGAAAATCCGAAATCCGATATTATTTTGCAGCCGGTGCTCTCCAGGTATTATTAGCCCTGTTCACATCGGCGATTTGGTTATCAGGGTCAATAACAATAGATTCTATAGCCGCCGTTGACGGGTATTTAAATGACCATGTGCTACCGCGCTGCCAGATGTTTACCGGCAGATGTAAAATTTCTGTTTTACCGCCAACCTGCGTAATTTTAAGTTCGACCGGCATAGCCATTTTCTCTTTATTATACAAAGTGATTATTGCGCCTGTAGCCGGATCGTTATTTCTAACATATCTTACACCTTGTATACCCTGGTCAATTTTCCAGGTAGTGAAGAAGTAAGCCTGGAAGAACCAGTTCAGATCTTCGCCGGCCGCGTCATTCATTGCCCTGAAGAAATCATAAGGCAGCGGGTGTTTGAACGACCAGTGTTTGATGTATTCGTTAAAGGCGTAATCAAAACGCTCGGGGCCTAAAACTACATTGCGCAGCATATCCAGCCCTGCAGCGGTTTTATCGTAATATTGACCATAATCATTTAAGCCCATCGACTCGGGTGCTATCATTAATGGCTCTGCAAAGCGGAAAGTTCGTGAGCCCGGCCTTGCCGTACGATCAAAGTATTCGCCTTTGTTAAACATTTCGGTTGAGTACTGGTTAATGAAGGTGTTAAAGCCTTCATCCATCCACATATATTTACGTTCGTTGGTACCAACTATCATCGGGAACCAGTTATGGCCTATTTCGTGCGTAACATCGCCCCATAGCCTGCCTGTTTTTAAAGTACTTTGGCAAAAAATAATACCTGGATATTCCATACCCAAAGCAACCCCAGCTACGTTAACTGCCGAATTCCACGGATATTCAAAATATTGTTTAGAATAAATTTCAATGCTATATTTCAAATATTCTGTTGAGCGACCATAAGCATTAACTCCTGCACTTTCTGCAGGATAAGCGCTTTGAGAAATACCTTTGCGACCCGATGGGAAATTGATCCTTGCAGCATCCCAGATAAAAGCATTTGAAGCTGCCCAAGATGCATCGCGGCTATTGGTCATTTTAAAATGCCATGTAAGGCTTGGTTTAGAAAGATGCGTTGCAGGCAGTCCCACTTCTTCCGGTTTGATCACCATAACTGTTTTATCGCTTTTCCGTGCTTCGGCAAGGCGAGCCTGTTGTGTGGCTGTTAAAACTTCCTGTGCGTTTACCAAATCGCCCGACCCGACAACGGTCATGCTTGATGGCGCGGTGATGTAGTAATCAAAATTGCCGTAATCGCAATAAAATTCGCCTAATCCCATATAAGGCAAAGTATTCCAGCCTTCTACATCATCATACACACACATACGCGGGTACCACTGCGCAATTTCATAAACGTAGCCCTGTTTGTATAATTTACGCCCCATACGGTCAGATCCATAATCAGGTATCGGGAAACTGTATTTTACTTTTACTACAATTTTATCGCCTTTAGCGCCAAGCGGCGTTTTCAATTTTACCTGCATACGCGCATCGGTAATTACCGGCACAACGGTATAGGTTTGCTCTTTATAGGTAACGGTTACCGATGCGATACGGTCGCCCCCATCCCTTATACCGCGCACATCAAACCGGCTGCCGGTAATTGGGGTAGTCAAAACGCCGCGCGAATCTGGCCTGAACAAGTTTTGATCCAATTGCAACCAAAGATACTCCAGTTGGTCAGGGCTGTTGTTGGTATACGTAATGGCTACTTCACCACTGATGGTGGTATCCTGTTTGCCTTCATTTATGCTGGCATGTATTACATAGTCGGGGCGGTTTTGCCAGTAATGTTCACCAGGCTTGCCGGCTGCAGAACGTGTGCCACCGCTGGTTGTTGGCCATACAATTGGGCCAAATATATCCAGGTTATTATATTTGATAGAATCGGGTGTGGTTTGCGCCGATGCTGTTGCAGCGCTAAGCAGCAAGCCTAAAGCGCCAAATAAATAAGTTAGTTTTGAAGTACGCATTTTAAAAATTATAATTAGGGTGGCAAATTAATTAAATAAATTATGAATTTGATAATTTGTTAACCAACTCGACAACGAAACCTTATTAATAAGCTAAACCTTTGTAAAAACTTTCTCCAAATCGGCATGGTTTGAATAAAAACTGCAAATTTGTTACTCAATAAGTGAACATGAACCACCTCGCCAATTCTACTTCTCCATACCTGCTACAGCACGCCAATAACCCGGTTAACTGGTACCCGTGGGGTGCAGAGGCATTGCAAAAAGCAAAGGCCGAAAATAAGCTGATCTTAGTAAGCATAGGCTACTCGGCCTGCCACTGGTGCCATGTGATGGAGCATGAAAGTTTTGAGGATGAAAGCGTGGCGGCGGTAATGAATGAGTATTTTGTATGTATCAAGGTGGACAGGGAGGAGCGACCAGATGTTGACCAGGTATACATGAGCGCTGTACAATTAATGAGCGGCAGGGGCGGCTGGCCCCTAAACTGTATTTGTCTGCCCGACCAACGGCCCATTTATGGCGGAACTTATTTTCGAAAAAACGAATGGACAAGCCTGCTCTTTAACCTTGCTGATTTTTACAAACAAAAACCCGATGAAGCAGAAGACTACGCAATTAGGTTAACGGAGGGTATTCAAAAATATGAGTCCATCGCTTTCATAGCTGAACAAGCCACTTACACAAAAGATGACCTTGCTGCCATAGTAAATAACTGGAAAAAATATTTCGATAGGATAGAAGGCGGCATGGGCACGGCGCCAAAATTCCCGATGCCTAATAACTGGCAGTTTTTAATGCGGTTTGCACATTTGATGAAGGATGAGGATTTGGCACAACTGGTTAAACTGACCCTGCAAAAAATGGCATACGGCGGTATTTATGACCATATAGGTGGTGGCTTTGCTCGCTATGCTGTAGATGGCGTATGGCATGTACCGCATTTTGAAAAAATGTTATATGATAACGCACAACTGCTCGGTTTATATGCCGAGGCTTATACCTGGAATCCGGATGCGCTTTATGAGCAGATTGTAAATGAAATAATTGAGTTTTCAACCCGCGAACTATTATCGCCTGAAGGTGGGTTTTATTCGGCATTGGACGCCGATAGCGAAGGTGTTGAAGGTAAGTTTTACACGTTTACTAAAGTTGACATTGCAGCTATTTTAGGTGACGATGCTGACCTGTTTTGCATTTATTACAATGTTACCGATGGTGGAAATTGGCACGAAGAAGAAACCAACGTCTTTTTCAGAAAGGAAGATGATGAACAATTAGCTGAGAAGTTGGGGATTGAGGTTGAAGAATTACAGAATAAGATGAAATCATCCCGCCAAAAAGTATTGAATGCCCGCAGTAAACGCATCCGTCCCGGGTTGGATAATAAAATATTAGCCTCATGGAATGGCTTAATGCTGAAAGGCTTATGTGATGCTTATCGTGCTTTTGATAAACCGGCAACTTTAGAGTTGGCTTTAAAGAACGCCGGTTTTATAGTTGATAATTTAATTTATAATGGCAGAATAAGCCGTGTCTATAACAAAGCGATCTCCCTCTCCTTTGGAGAGGGCCGGGGTGAGGCTGTTGCATTTTTAGACGATTATGCCAATATAATTGATGCTTTTATTACTCTATATGAAGTTACTTTTAATGAAGAATGGCTGCATCACGCTGTGCAATTAACCAATAATGCAATGGCTCATTATTATGATGAAGCGAACGGGGTATTCTTTTATACCGCAGATGATGAGGAACGATTAATAGCCCGTAAATCAGAAATTATGGATGGGGTAACGCCTGCTTCCAATTCGGTGATGGCGCGTAATTTAAAAAAATTGGGATTGCTGTTTGATAATGAGGGATATTCAGAAATATCGGCACAATTGCTGTGTAACATTATGCCGCATTTGGCCAGGTACGGTTCTTCTTATTCCAACTGGGCCATGCTATTGCTGGATGTGGTTTTTGGAATTAATGAGGTGGCTATAACGGGTGATGATTTTGATAGTTTCCGCATAGAAATAGAAAAAACTTACATCCCCAATAAAATAATGTTGGGCGGTACAAAAGGAAGTTTACCTTTGCTGGAAAACAGGTTTGGCAATACCACACAGATATTTATTTGCAGGGATAAAACCTGTGGACTGCCCGTAAGCAATCCAACAGCAGCACTAAAACAAATTAAGTATTAAATATATTTATCTATTAAACATTACCTCATGAAAATTCAGCCACAACACGTAGTATCATTAACCTATGATCTTTACACCAAAAACGAGGATGGTAACGAAGAGTTAGTTGAAAGCGCGACAGAAGAACAGCCGCTTACTTTTTTATTTGGAGCCGGGCAAATGATACCGCGTTTTGAAGAAAACCTGAGCACACTTTCTACAGGCGGGAATTATGATTTTATTATCCCCGCCGAGCACGGTTATGGCGAATATGACCAGGAAGCTGTGGCTAATTTACCGATTGAAATGTTTAGCGGTGCTGATTTGCCACAGGTTGGCAGTATACTGCCATTGCAGGATAATAATGGTAATCATTTCCAGGGGCAGGTAGTTTCTGTTGCTGAAGATGCTGTTATTGTGGACCTTAATCACCCAATGGCAGGCCAGGAACTGCACTTTAAAGGAACTATATTGAACGTGCGCCCGGCAACGCCCGAAGAGCTATCTCATGGGCACGCACATGGAGCGGATGGACACCATGGGCACTAAGAACATGATTTGCAGGATTAACAGGATGATTAACAGAATTGTTGATCAGCATAATCCATTTAATCCTGCAAATCATGTTACATATCTATTTCATCATAAGAATTTAAATAGCATTGGATAAATATCCTGCACATTACCGGCTCGTTATTTAAGGCGGCTGGCAAAAATGTTTTATCATCTTCGCTAAAAAGATCAATATTAACATATTGTATCAATTCATCGCCATTTACAAACAGGTGTATCTTATAATCTGCCAATCGCCCGCCGGGGCTTATTAATAATTCTAATTTAATATTATAGTTTTCGCGACCGCTATTGGGTACACCTTGAGGTAGTTTAAATGCCTTTAAATAAGGTATATATCCATAATATCTGCCGCCAATTTTAACAGGCTTATTAACCCGGTCGCCCGGATTTAATTTTTTGTCTACAAAATACCTAAAATTCGAGCTTGTGTCTTCCTGTGCTTCATATAATAAGGTATTGGTATCGTAGTTGTAGTTTTCCAGTTGCTGGCCATATTTGTTAAAAAAGTGCCACAGGCCTGTTCGTTTATCGTTGGTATACTGGCCGCTTGCAACCGCATACTTGCTTACTGCCGCCTGGTATAAACCTTGCTTTACCTCTTTTTTGGTTTCAATAATGGCATGGTATTTTTCAATAACGGACGAGGTAAGTTTGTTTTTACGCTCAATAACCTGTTGCGCGAAACAAACTCCCGTATAGAATAATGCGGCAATAAAAAGAAAGCAGTATCTCATTTAGGAATATTTAATGCAAGTTATGGGTTAACAATTAAATTTTTGACAATGGTGTTTATTATTTCTGAATAAACCTACCAATAGGTAAGGAATAAACTATTTTTGATAAAAAAATAGCTTTATCATGTCAACTCCTTCCAATCACCCGACCTACAAAACCGTTGGTTTTTCTGAAACTGTAATTACCGAACTGATGATACCGTCCTACTCCAATTTTGGCGGGAAGATACATGGCGGTATACTGCTATCGCTGATGGATAAGGTTGCTTATGTTTGTGCGGCTAAACACGCGGGCAATTATTGCGTAACTGCCTCAATAGACACCGTTGATTTTTTACAGCCGGTTGAGGTTGGTGACCTTGTATCGCTAATGGCATCAGTAAATTATGTGGGCAATACTTCGTTGGTTATTGGTATACGCGTGGTGTCTGAAAATATTAAGACAAATAAGGTTAATCATACCAACACCAGCTATTTTACAATGGTAGCTAAGGATGACGAAAATCAACCTGCGCAAGTACCCGGCTTGATATTAGAAAACCGCGAACATGTACGCCGGTTTATTGAAGCGCGACGCCGAAAAGAGATCAAACAAAATTATAAGCACGAAATAGACAGCATTACGATGCCGGATAATTTTTCGGATTGTGAAGAAATGCTTATAGGCGAACGCTGTTTTATAGCGCAATAAATTTTTTTCAATTTTATTTTCACCGATAAAAACTTTTTTGCAATTTAATTGTAATCGATCCGTTTAAATTTGCATATATTACACTCCGATTACAAACCCTAATTGCTGATGCCATTTTTAAACAACGTGTTAGAGCCCCCTGCATATGGGTGGACAGATGAGTGCGGTAACCTTTCGAAGCCTAACGCCGGGCAAATTTTAAGAGAGTTTTTTTCAAGGTTAAACATATTTAAAAACAAGAAGAACTGGCTTTCCTTATTAAGCTGGATGCTGGTTGTAATATTAGCGCCGTTTTTATTTATATTCCTGTTTAAATATTTTTCGTTCAAATTATTGATTGTAGCATTTGTTTACAGCATGATCATCATGGGTACGCATGGTACAATATGGCACCATAGGTATTGTACACATAATGCTTATAAATTCAGCAATGGTTTCTGGCGGTTCTTTACCCAAAATCTGACGTTGAAAATCATTCCGGAGGAGATATATGCCATATCTCATCATGTGCATCATGCGCTGTCAGATCAACCCGGCGACCCTTATAATGCCACCGGCGGTTTTTTATATTGTTTTTTGGCCGATGTAAATCATCAGCCTATTGCCCGCAATATGACCGAAAAGGATTATGACCGTTGTGTTAATTTAATGAAGCATACCGGTGTTAAAACCAATACTTATGCCCAATATAAAGTTTGGGGCACGCTTGCTAACCCAACCCGTACTATAATAGGTATAATTTTAAACTGGAGTTTTTGGTTTGCCGCGTTTTATTTAATAGGTGGCCCCGGCCTTGCCTGTGCGGTTTTTGGCGCAGCGGGATTTTGGGCTGTTGGTGTCCGTACCTTTAACTATGAGGGCCATGGTAAAGGGGAGGATAAACGCCGCGATGGGGTAGATTATAATCGGGAAGATATGTCTATAAACCAAATATGGCCGGGCTATGTAGCCGGCGAATGGCATAATAATCATCATTTGTACCCAAAAAGCGCCCGCTCCGGTTTTAAACCATACCAATTAGATATGGCCTGGTGCTATATTAAGCTTTTAAGCATGATAGGTGGTGTAAGCTCGTATCGCGATTCGAAGAAACAATTCTTTATTGATTATGCCGATAAACAAAAAGTTGCTGCACGTCCTTTACCTGCAGAAGTGTTAGTGAAAGAAGTTTTGGTCACCGAATAATATTTATTGCTGATCTAAAACATTTTGTACGACAGGATGTTATATGCCTACATAAAGAAACTCACTCCATGAAAAAATTAGCAGTAATATTGGTGATGGTATTTGCCATCGGACTAACAGCATTTGCGCAACAACAAGTTGTAGTTAAAAGGGAAGACAAGGTTAAAAAAACAACCACCATTCCTCAAAAAATACATAACACGTTTAGCAAACACAAACGTTACAACGGAACAAAAACCAAACACGTTGTAAAGGTTGAAAAGGTTAAAGAAAAGAAGAGACCATAATCGGTTTTGATCAAACAAAAAAAGGGGATATGCGGCGCATATCTCCTTTTTATTTCAAAATTTTGTAGGATCAGTAAATCCAGCAGCCCCCTGGGTTTTTATAAACGCCAAGGTTTTCCTTTTTTAGGATTTTACTATTCTCAACAGTAAAATGTATAGCTTCATAAGTTTCGGGGCAATTGTTATAATGCATCAACACTAACTCATAGCCATTGCTAGTTTCTTTATAGGCACCTCCTTTCATATCTGTATCAACTCTTACAGCATCCGAGGTCTCCGCAAGTAATATTGCTTCCTGGAAATTATCTATATCTCCTATAAAGGTTTTTAACTCATCTATTGAAGTTACATAACCAATTTCTCCATCTTTTATATAGGGAATATATATTTTAGAATAAGGGGGCGATCCCCAAAAACCGTAACCGGGGTTTTTAAAACTGACTCCGAAAGGTTGATTTCCTTTATAGAAAATAACATCTCCATAATTAAGAAGTAATACCCCTGAAGTTTCGACACATTCCCAATAAGTATAGCTTTTATCCGGTATGATGTATTTAAAAAGACTATCCTGGTGAATTAATTCCGACGGTATTTGTTTATACGATGAATAATCAAACTTCTTATTTTGCGCAAATAGCGCGAATAGGTCTGTGCATAAAAGCGCTACGATAAGGAATATTTTTTTCATTGATACGGCATAAGACGATACTTAAACTTGCATAAAATTAAAAGTATCAATAAGAATTTGCAAGCATTTTTTTGTTAATACGTTTGTAGAGATTGCGCTAAAAAATATTTGCTATTTATAAATTATTTATAACTTTATTGCAATCGATTACAATCTTTAATAGACCAATCTTATGAACAGAAAATTATTTTATCTGCTTGTCGTAGCCTTGCCTGTATTTTTATTTAATTATACTGCAAAAGCACAATCGTTGGGCATGTTTGATGGCCAAACTGATATAGGAACCGTAAAAACCAAAGGCACAACTGTATATAATGCCGAAAAGCAGCAATATACGTTAACGGGTTCCGGTGCGAACATTTGGGCCACGCATGATGATTTTCATTTTTTATGGAAGAAAATAAAAGGCGACTTTATTTTGCGCGCCAATGTTCAGTTTGTTGATCGTAAAGGTGCCAATGAGCATCGTAAAATTGGTTTGATGGTACGCTCCACTTTAGAACCAGGCTCCACTTATGTTGATGCCGCCGTTCATGGTGTTAAACTGGTAGCTATGCAGTATCGTACCAAAGCAAATGACTCAACCCACCAGGTAGTTTCAAAAGTAGAAGATGCCAATGTGGTGCAGTTGGAAAGACGAGGTAATGTGTATACACTGTCCGTTGCAAAAAAAGGAGATCTCTTTACTAATGATACTTTTACAACAAGTGAGATTGGTGACGATGTGTACGCGGGACTGTTTGTTTGCGCCCACGATGCAGCGGCTACTGAAAAAGCGATATTCAGTAATGTGCGTGTATCCGTTCCGGCGAAAGTTGATTTTAAACCTTATACAGATTATATCGGCAGTAATATCGAGATACTGGATATGGCTACCCAAAACAGCCGGATAATTTACCAGTATGATAAATCTATCCAGGCACCAAACTGGACACGCGATGGGAAAAATTTACTATATAATAAAGATGACCTGTTGTATACGTACGACCTCGGAACAAACACGCCAACACTTTTAAATACCGGCGATGTTAAACGCAACAATAATGACCACGTAATTTCATTCGACGGCAAAATGTTGGCTATAAGCAGCTTTGGTGCAAAGGGTGGCGCGGATAATGGTTTGTCGGTAGGGTATGTGGTTCCGATAAGCGGGGGACAACCTAAGCGCGTAACTACCATTGCGCCGTCCTATATCCATAGCTGGTCGCCCGATGGTAAATGGTTGATATTCACCAGCAAGCGCAATAATAATTTCGATATTTATAAAGTATCGTCCGAAGGCGGAACAGAAACAAGGCTAACCGCCGACACAGCTTATGACGACGGTTCAGAATTTACGCCAGATGGCAAATGGATATATTTTAACTCTACGCGTTCGGGCCGTATGCAGATCTGGCGCATGAAACCGGATGGAAGCGAGCCAACCCAGGTAACGCACAGCGGAACCATTGATTGGTTCCCGCATATCTCGCCGGATGGTAAATGGATCGTGTACATATCATTCCTTGAAAGCGAGGTAACCATACAGGACCACCCTTTCTATCGGCATGTTTATATACAAGTAATGCCGATAAACGGGGGACCGTCAAAAGTTATCGCCTATTTATACGGCGGGCAGGGTACAATAAACACACCGTCATGGTCGCCTGATAGCAAGCATATTGCTTTTGTAAGTAATACAGATTTGATGTATTCTATATTTCCTTTAGAGAAACAAGTGAAAAAATAAACTATTTTTATAGCGACAGCCAATAAAACAACACATACTACTATACAATGAAATTACGATTGGGAATGATCGGCGGCGGCGAGGGCGCTTTTATAGGGGCGGTACACCGTATTGCCGCCCGGATTGACGATGAATATGAATTGGTTTGCGGCGCGTTCAGCAGCGACCCCGAAAAATCAAAACGCAATGGTGCCGCGCTGGGCTTATCGGCGAGCCGGGTTTACAATTCATATAAAGAACTGATACAGACAGAAAAGCAATTGCCGGAAGATGTGCGCGTACAAGTAATCAGTATTGTTACGCCAAACCATGTGCATTTTGAGCCGACAAAAATGGCTTTGGAAAACGGCTTCCATGTAATACTGGATAAGCCGATGACCTTCTCGTTGGCCGAAGCCAAAGAACTGGAGAAAACTGTTAAAAGTTGCGGAAAGCTGTTTTGTTTAACGCATACTTATACCGGCTACCCGATGGTCAAGGAGGCCAGGCAAATTGTTAAGTCGGGCAAGTTAGGGAAGATAAGGAAGATTTATGTTGAGTATCCGCAAGGCTGGCTGAACGAATTTTTAGAAGGTGGAGATAACAAACAAGCCGAATGGCGAACAGACCCCCACCGAAGCGGTATAGCAGGTTGTATGGGCGACATTGGTACTCATGCGTTTAACTTATCCGAATATGTGACCGGTTTACATGTCACCGAAGTTTGCGCTGACATCAACATTTTTGTTGAGGGCCGTAAACTGGATGATGACGGCGCGGTATTGCTGAAATATAATAACGGTGCAAGCGGCGTTTTAACCGCATCCCAGATCGCCGCAGGCGAAGAAAATAATGTTAAAATAAGGGTTTATGGCGAAAAGGGTGGCCTGGAATGGCAGCAGGATATTGCCAATACGCTATTGATCAAATGGGCGGATAAACCTGCGGAGATACACCGTACAGGTGCGGGTTATGTAAGTTCATTCGCCTCGCATAACTCACGTACGCCGGGCGGGCACCCCGAAGGTTACCTGGAGGCTTTTGCGAACCTATACCGCAACTTTGCTTTAACTATCAAAGCGGGAATGGAAGGTAAAGTAGCCTCGCCTGAAGAACTGGATTTCCCGGGAATTGAAGACGGCGTGCGGGGCATGGCATTTATTGAAAATGTGATCGCATCAGGGAAATCTGATATTAAGTGGATAAAGTTTGAAATATAAAACCAAACAAACCCTCTTTCCGCGCAGCGAAGAGAGGGTGGACGAGCGTAGCAAAGTCCGAGTGAGTAAATAATGAAGCGATAAATCAAATAAGAACGAAACAATGACAACAATTAAAGGACCTGCAATTTTCTTAGCGCAATTTTTAGGCGATGCGCCGCCCTTTGATACTTTGGAGGATATATGTAAATGGGCCGCAGGTCTGGGTTTTAAAGGGGTGCAAATACCAACCTGGGCGGGCAATTATTTCGATCTGCAAAAAGCAGCGGAGAGTAAAACTTATGCCGATGAAATAAAAGGATTGGTTAAAAGCTACGGGTTAGAAATTACAGAATTATCTACACACTTGCAGGGTCAATTGGTAGCTGTTAACCCGGTTTACGACCAGTTGTTTGATGGATTTGCACCTACAGCGTATCATAATAACCCTAAAGCAAGACAGGAATGGGCAGTACAACAATTAAAATATGCCGCTAAAGCATCACAGAATTTAGGATTGGACGCGCATGTTACCTTTAGCGGCGCGTTATTATGGCCAATGGTTTACCCGTGGCCGCAACGCCCCGCCGGGTTAGTTGAAACCGGATTTACTGAACTGGCTAAACGCTGGACACCCATATTGAACACATTTGATGAATGCGGAGTAGATGTTTGTTATGAGATACATCCCGGCGAAGACTTACATGACGGCATCAGCTATGAAATGTTTTTGGATAAGGTGAATAATCATAAACGTGCTTGTTTGCTGTATGATCCATCGCATTTTGTATTGCAGTGTTTAAATTATTTGGAGTTTATAGACATCTATCACGAACGTATAAAGATGTTTCATGTTAAGGATGCGGAGTTTAACCCGACCGGACGGCAGGGTGTTTATGGCGGTTACCAAAGTTGGATTGACCGCGCCGGGCGTTTCCGTTCGTTAGGAGACGGGCAGGTGGACTTTAAGAGCATATTCAGCAAAATGGCGCAATATGATTTTAAGGGATGGGCAGTATTGGAATGGGAATGTGCCCTTAAACATCCCGAAGATGGTGCAAGAGAAGGTGCTATCTTTATTAAAGATCATATTATCCGTGTAACTGACAAAGCTTTTGATGATTTTGCCGGTTCGGGAGCGGATGATGCGCTTAACAGGAGTGTGCTGGGTATTTAATTTTAAATAAAATATATATCTTTAAGAACCAATTATAAACTTAAAAACCTATTTCAATGCAAATTAACCGTACACAATTATTCAGAGCCAGTTGTTTGGCGCTGTTAGTAACCGGGCTTTCGTTCGGTATCAGGGCAGGTATCCTTAACAAACTTGGTGTTGATTTCGGCCTCGATAAAACGCAGCTTGCCGCAATAACAGCGACCGCTTTTTGGGGCTTCCCGCTGGCCATAGTTATCGGCGGCATGGTGGTTGATATTATCGGAATGAAAAAATTGTTGGTGTTGGCATTCCTTTTTCACCTGGTAGGGATCGTACTTACCATTTTTGCAAGCGGATACTGGACACTGTTTTTATCAACTTTACTCGTGGGTATAGCTAACGGTACGGTAGAGGCGGCATGTAACCCGTTGGTTGCAGGACTATACACCGATAATAAAACAACTAAGCTTAACCACTTCCATTTATGGTTCCCAAGCGGCATTGTAATAGGCACTGTAGTGGTGGTGATATTAAATAAAATAGGTTTGAGTTGGCAGGTTCAGGTAGCAACGATGCTTATACCGACCATAATTTATGGCTATCTGTTTTCAAAATTGGATTTCCCGGTGACCGAGCGTGTGTCATCAGGCGTTAGTTACGGTGGTATGTTCAGGGCTGTACTTAGTCCGCTGTTCCTGTTTATGTTCATCTGTATGTTTGGCACTGCCATTACCGAGTTATTTACCGGCCAATGGATAGATGTTTTGTTGAAAAACGTATCAGACAACGCCCTGCTGCTATTAACGCTTGAAACAGGCGTAATGATAGTTGGCCGTGCCTTTGCCAAACCGGTACTTAAAAAAATTACACCACAGGCGCTTTTAGTTATATCGGCCGTATTAGCCGCTTTAGGTATATTTATGTTTACAGTTGTAACAGGCCCTATGTTGTATCTTGCAGCCATTATATTTGGCATGGGCGTATGTTTCTTTTGGCCTACTATGCTGGGTTTTGTTAACACAAACCTTCCTCAAACCGGCGCTTTAGGTTTAAACCTGATGGGCGGTGCAGGCATGTTTGCAGTATCTATATTTACCTTGTTTATGGGCGGTTTTTACGACAGGATAGTAAAAGAAGCAGGTAACGATCTTACTGCCGGAAAAGAAGTTTTACAAGCTACCTTGGTGATCCCGGTAATTTTAGTGGTAGCATTCATTGGCTTAACTATTTATATGCGCGGGCGAAGTAAAAGAATGACGGCCGCAGTGCAAGTATAGTACCTGTAGTAAATTATATATTCATAGCGATGGGTTATAAAAACTAATCGCTATTTTTTTATATTGGCTGATAAATATGATCCAGCTATCCCATCTTCATAAAATCTACAACAAAAATAAGCCCAACCAGGTTAACGCGGTTAACGGTGTTGATCTTTCTATAAAAAGCGGTGAGTTCGTAGTTATTGTAGGTGCTAATGGTTCAGGAAAAACCACGTTGCTGAATTTGGTTGCCGGTAGTGTATTGCCAACATCGGGCACGGTCAGTATTAACGGCGAAGATGTAACCAAACTGGCCGATTATGAGCGCAGCAAATGGATAGCGCGTGTTTTTCAAAACCCATTAAGTGGTACAGCATCAGAATTAAGCATTTTAGATAATTTTAGGCTGGCGGCTATACGTGCCCAGCCAAAGGGATTAGCTATCGGTATAAATGATGATTTTAAGAAAATGGTAAAAACCAACATTGCAACACTTGGTTTGGGATTAGAAAGTAAAATCGATCAGCCAATGGGTACGCTATCAGGCGGGCAGCGACAGGCTTTGACTTTGCTGATGAGTGTGATGGATAGTTGCAAGATACTATTGCTGGACGAGCCCACAGCCGCGCTCGATCCCCGCTCGGCTGAGATAGTTATGCGGACGGCTGATAAACTGGCTGATGATTTTAAACTGACCACTATACTAATCACTCATAACTTGAAAGATGCCTTTAATTATGGTTCGCGAATTATTCAGATGGGAGAGGGTGTCGTATTAAAGCATATTGAAAAAGCTTCGCAACCTAATTTGAAGCAAACTGACCTGTATGATTGGTTTGGATGAAGTGTTCCAAAATAAGAAGAACAACTGGAGCACCCGGAACACTTGGAACGCTGATTTTTGCTGATAAAACTCTATATAATTTGATAATCACCCCCGCTAAAACTTGCTCTTTTTGCCATTGATTTTAAGTAAATTTCCATCAATTTCATCAAAAAAGCCACTTTTAGCGTTCCAAAGTGTACCATAAAATAGAATGGCAAAGTTATTGCATATACCAGTTCACTATGAGAAACAATAATTTTGAAAATATAACCGATGCATACCAACTGGTGAGCGGCGCACGCATAAAAGGCAAAAAACAGGAGGAGATCTTTGAATTGGGTAACTACGATGCCAACAAAAGAGGCTATACCGTTTATCCTTACGAAGAAGGCGTAAAGTTCAATGATTTTAGCGTGGTCATATCCGAAAAGGAACTAAAAAACAACTACCTGATAGAAAGCGCTAAAACAGCCACCTTACGTACCGACGAAATTAGCCCATCCATGTTATTGGCTACCCGGTACCTGAAGAGCGCTTAAACTTATTATAATATCGAATAATGAATGTCGAATTTCGAAGTTTTACTTCATTATTCTATATTCAACATTCATTATTCGATATTAATAGCAGTTATGCTAAGTTTTATTTCTTCGCTGCCCTCGCTTTTTTAACCTCAGCCACTGTAACTGCCGATGCTTTATTGCCAAAACTGTTACGCACGTAGGTTAATACATCCGCAATTTCCTGGTCCTTTAAAAAATCTTGCGAGGGCATAACGTTAGAGAAAGTTTGGTCGCCAATATCTATGGTTTCGTTAAATCCGTTCAATACGATAGAAGCTAATTTAGGCTTAGACCCCAAAACAAAAGTAGTTTTGGCTAAGGGCGGATTCATGTTCCCTGCTCCAAGCCCGTCTGCCATGTGGCAGGTTACGCAAATTTTGCTGTAAACTACTTTGCCTCTGCCTATACTTGCTACCAGCCCGCTTGTTGACGGTTTGGCAGCCAGCTTTTTAGCTTGCGCGAATGCCGAGGCGGATGATAAAAATGCTAAAGCGGCTATCGCTGCAATTTTTAAAATTTTCATGCTTATTTCTTATAGCTTATTTTGTAAATAGTGCCTTTGGTATCATCGCTCACGTATATTGAGCCGTCTGTGGCCATTGCCAGCCCGCATGGTCTATGGTCGGGGTGGCCTGCCTCGGTTTTTTCTTTCGAGCCGGAAAAATTATCCGCAAAAACTTCCCATTGGCCGTCAGGCTTGCCATTTTTAAATGGTTGAAACACCACGAAGAATCCTTTTTGCGGCTCAGGTGCTCTGTTCCACGAACCGTGAAAGGCTATAAACGCGCCGCTACGGTATTTTTCAGGAAATTGGGTACCTGTATAAAATAACAAACCATTAGGTGCCATGTGACCCGGGTAGGCTGCCACAGGGTCTATAAAACCTGGTGCTGCGGGTTTTTTTCCATCCCCGCCGTATTCGGGGGCTAAAATCTGTTTATGTTGTATTTGGTCATAATACATATAAGGCCAGCCCGCGTTATCACCTTGTTTTAAGGCATACATGCATTCGGCAGGCAGTTCTGCATTTTGTTTGGCATCATAAAACTCTGGGGCAATGGTGTTTAACTGGTCGCGACCATGCTGCATCACAAATAGTTGGTTGTCTTGTTTATTCCAGTCCATACCAACCACGTTACGCAGGCCTGTGGCATAGCGGATGCCGTCTTTATACTGTTGGTTAGACTTACTTGCGCTAAACTTCCATATTCCTGCTACCGAGTCTAATATAGGGCAACCCTGTATACCCTTTGAATGCAAAATCCGGTTCTTTTCCTGGCACGAATTTGTATTAGAGCCTATATTAACATATAAATTATTATTATCGTCAACAAGTATAGCTTTTGCCTGGTGGTCGCCGAGCGCTAGCAAACCACTTACAATTTTTTCGGCCTCGTTAGGATTCACTACTTCCGAACCGTTCATTTTATAACGGTAAACCTCCTTATCGGTTGATGCATATAAGTAACCGTTTTTAATATACATACCGCTGCCACTATAGGTGCCAAAGCTATTTTTTATAGTAGCTTTGTCGCCCTCAACATGTAATTGAATAATGCCTTTTTGTGCGCCTCTTACACGGTATATTTTGCCATAAAGATCGCCGTTGGGTGCAGTAGCGATTTCGCGTACGCCACCGGGCACCGCGTCTATGATCATCGAGGCACTAAAGCCGGCAGGTATAATTAACCCTGCGTTATCGTCTTTAGTAGGTAAGTCGTTCTTCAACGCGTTGAATACAATAAAACCGGCAACTGCTACAACAGGCAGCAGTAAGGTAAATAGTTTTTTACTTTTCATTGGTATGTTTTGTTTGGTTTTTCAAATTAACAGAATATAGTGCAAATAAGAAAGCGTAATTGTGCGCATAACTGTAACTTTTACAGCATAATGATATGCGAAACCATAAAACTACAAATGTTTTATGACGTAGTGAAGAATTTTATGTAATCGATTGCAGTTTTATTGCTTAAATCTCATTTAACTATAGCTGCTTGCTTTTGTCAACAAATCAATAGCGTCGCTTTTCAAATGCAAATCAACCGATGCGGTTATCTCCCGTAATTGTTGTACAGTTGTGGCGCTGGCAATGGGCGCTGTTATACCGGGGCGGGCTATAACCCATGCTAATGCAATGGCTGCCGGAGTGGTTTTATATTCGGCAGCTACGCTGTCCAATGCGGCTAATATTTTAAAACCGTGGTCGTTAAAGTATTTTTTTACACCCTGCCCGCGCGGGCTTTTAGACAGGTCGCTTTCAGCCCGGTATTTTCCGGTTAAAAAGCCGCTGGCCAACGGGTAATAATTGATAACACCAATGTTATTTTCGCGGCAAACAGGTTCCAGTTCGGTTTCATATTGTTCCCGCTCATATAAATTGTATTCAGGTTGCAGGCATTGGTAAGCGGCCAGGTTATTTTCTTTACTTATCATTATGGCCTCTTTAAGCCTGTCGCCGCCATAATTTGAAGCGCCTAAGGCCTTAACCTTACCTTCTTTAATCAATTTGGTATAGGTTTCCATAGTTTCCAGCAGGGGAGTAGCTTTATCATCATCGTGCGATTGATACAGGTCGATATGGTCTGTTTGCAACCGTTTTAATGAGGCTTCAACGGCTTTATTAATGTAGGCTTTTGATAAGCCCTTCATACCTTCGCCCATTGGCTTGCCTACTTTGGTGGCAATGATCACCTTATTACGTTTGCCGCTTTTTTTAAGCCAGTTGCCAATGATGGTTTCAGATTCGCCGCCTTTGTTGCCGGGTACCCATTTGGAGTAAACATCGGCGGTGTCGATAAAGTCGAGGCCCATATCAACGTAGGCATCCAATATCTTGAACGAGGCGGGTTCGTCTATCGTCCATCCAAAAACATTGGTGCCTAAAGCGAACGGTTTTATTTTTATGCCCGATTTGCCAATTTCGCGTTTTTCCATTTTAAATTTAACTGTGTTTAACTACCTGCTCTGCTAATTCGTTTGTCCAGCCCGAAAGATATGGTTCTGTGCCGGTAATTCGTTGCCAATTGCCATCATTGTCTTTGGCAATTACTAAATGCAGGGAATCGTCTATTGAATTGAATTGCCAGGTATCGGCAGAACCGAATGAACTGGTTGGTTTGGCTATGCCGGTGATAGGGCTGTCTGAACCGGTTAAGGTTGCATTAAATGATGGTTTCATAATTATTGTTTATTATAACGTAACATTATTTGTTTACTTGTGTTTTTTATTAGGTCTGCCAAATCAATAATTCATTAAATCAATAATTCAACCTTGTATATATGCCTGTGGAAATAGAAAGAAAATTTTTAGTGGATGCCGATAAATGGCGGCAGTTTGTAAAGCCCGAGCCGATGCATATAAAGCAGGGGTACCTGTATAGCGATGTGGATAAAACTATCCGTGTGCGGGTAGTGGGCGAAAAAGCTTATTTAACTATAAAAGGCGCTACTACGGGCATATCAAGAAGCGAATATGAATATCCCATACCCGTTAAGGATGCAATTGATTTATTGGACACCCTGGCGGTATCATTTACAGAGAAGAACCGCTATAATATAAACTTTGCCGGCCATTTATGGGAGGTGGATGTTTTTTTTGGCGACAATGCCGGGTTGATTGTAGCCGAGATAGAATTGGAGAATGAGGCAACAGAATTTGAGTTGCCCGGTTGGGTTACCGTTGAAGTATCAGCCGATGTGCGATATTACAATTCTAATTTATCGGTAAATCCTTTTAATAAGTGGAAATAACTTAAAATAACAAAGCCGGATATTATAAATACCCGGCTTTGTTTTACAGGTTTTAACCCGGTAATTATTAGTTACCAGCCCGAACCTTTTTTTGCAGCTCCGCTTGCAATATGACCTTCGGCAGTAGCCTTGCTCATAATAGCAGCCATTTTGTTGCCTGCAGAATCTTTACCGGTTGCTATGTACCTGCCTGATTTTACATCAATAGTAGGGTCTAACATTGGTACGTTTTTGGTTTTGGTTTTTACTGAATAAGCAGTAATTGCAGATGCTCCCATGATAAGTTTTTAATTGTTTAATTAATTAACCCGTGGTACGAGTGATTTGTTTTAACAAACATACTTTTTTATAGCTAACCAACGAATATTTATAGCTAAAATTTATCACGAAAAAATGCCCTTTTTGAGCTTTTTTAAGCGGTTTTGTTAAAATGTGGATAACTTTTGGTTAAATGTGCTCGCCAATGAGTGCGTTTGAACTTAAAAAATAGTCGGCATAGCTATAAATGTTATAAAATTTAGGTTGTTTTGAAGTATTAATATCATGTATTATTTTAACCCAGTAAATACGTTGGTTTATTGCAAATTTGTATAATCTTTAATTAATAAACTATAATGAAGAAAAGAGAATCAAGCATACTGTACCTGTTATTAGGGCTATACGCATTAATGATAAACTGGTATTATAACCACAATATTATTGACCTGATATTATGTTATATATTTTGGCCCGTATATCTTTTATATGAACTGCTTATCGGCCATCTGTCACATGGCATGTGGCGGCATATACCGTTAACGTATTTTAATTAAGTTTTTGATTGCGCCGATTTGAGTTTGATTACACCGATTTTTTGGATAATATAAATCGGTGCAATCAAATCCTAATCAGTGTAATCCTTTTTATTATATTTTCTCTACCACCACTGCTGTACCATAAGCCAGTACTTCGGTAACGCCCTGCATAATTTCGTTGGCATCGTAACGCATATTAATGATGGCATTGGCGCCCGCTACCTGCGCGTGCTGAATTAAGAGGCGATAGGCTTCTTCGCGGGCGTTTTCGCAAAGTTCTACATAAATAGACAGCCGACCACCAAAAAGCGACTGGAAGCCACCTGCTATGTTGCCCAGCGCGCTGCGGCTGCGCACAGTTATGCCGCGTATTACGCCCAAATGTTTTACAACGCGATATCCGTCTAAACCGGTGCTGGTAGTTATTAATGAAGTATCCATAATATTGAGTTTAATGGTTGATTTTTAGTTTGTTAAATATAAGTTTTAGATGTTAAAATGATGTTATTGTTACATAAATATCAATAACACCACTGCCTTAAATATAAATTATGTACCTTTGCAGCCAACGGTATAATTATAGCTATTTCCCGATAGCCCGCCTGCCAACCGGCTTTTTAATACGGATCCCTTTTCTTAACCGCTGCCATACCGTTCCGCAGCCAGTTAACCAGGTCTAATTAAAGCATTTAATATTGAACAAAGGTTCATTATCGGCATTACAGGTAAACCGGGAATTGCTTATTTTTTTAACTAACTCATATCAATATGGCAAAGTCACAGGCTACCTTCATGAAGAAGCAACTCGAAAAAAACAGGCAGAAGAAAAAAGAAGATAAAGAACAACGCAAGCTGGAGCGTAAAGAAAACCCCGGTGGCAGCGACCTGGATAGTATGATGGCCTACGTTAATGAATTTGGAGAGATCGTTTCTACACCGCCTGAAAAGAAGTAATTAGTCTTAAGCCCAGAGTCTTTAGTCCGAAGTTCAAAGTCAAATCAAGACTCAAGACTTGGGACTCAAGACTTATTAACTACCCTATTTTATCCCACCAAAAGCAGCGAACAAAGCATTTTTATGCAATATCTCTACCTGCTTAAAGCCAACCTTTGTTAATAAACCCATTTGATAGTTTACAGATCGTGGTGTATCCTCATAAGCCACATAATCCAGTACTTTTTGGCGGTATTCGGGCCCGCCCAGGCTTTCTAAATAATCACTGTAATTTTTATTGAATAATTGGGCCAGCGGCGGCGAATCATGGGTGATCAGGTCCGATATCCAGATGCAGCCGCCGGGCTTTAGTGTTTTATATAATTTGGTAAAAACCAGTTCCCAGTCGGCATTATCGCGCAGGTGGTGCAACGTTGCTGCTGCCAGGATGATATCAAAATGGTTATCGGGCAATTCCAGGTTACGCATATCATCTTGTATCAATGTTATTTTACCGGTGGTTTGTGCCGATACCCGTTCCTTAGCCCGTTGAAGCATAGGCATACTCAGATCATTTAAGGTGCAGTTAAGGTTGCTGATCTTGCTAAGCATCTTTAAGGTATAATTACCTGCTCCGCAACCAATATCCAA